>Ga0316207_10000796_pt1 | contig 44782 bp, 41 predicted proteins | sample 6weekpyrite_MG_FD_204943 | JGI IMG/M metagenome (GOLD analysis project Ga0316207, IMG submission 204943) | Microbial mat bacterial communities from mineral coupon in-situ incubated in ocean water Damariscotta River, Maine, United States -... | ecosystem: Environmental > Aquatic > Marine >... | reverse complement strand
CAAGACCTTACCCTTGAGGGCTACATAGCGCCTCACGGAGAGGTGGCCGAGTGGTCGAAGGCGCACGCCTGGAAAGTGTGTAGGCGGGGAACCGTCTCCAGGGTTCGAATCCCTGTCTCTCCGCCACAGTATCTGCTTAAGTTGTTGATTTTAATCGGTATTTTATACTTTCAATAATTTATTCCCCCATTTTACCCCCCCTCAAAATCAACGAAACTATAGTAATCACATCTGTGTCGGCACAATCTGACAGTTTCTGCATATCTCAATAGCTTCTGCTTCGGTCCCAACGCGATAAACTTCCAAATTGACCTATGGAGTAAGATTTTCGAGTGGCAAACATTTGTATTAGGGGCGGATTGCGGACATTGGCTGCACAAGTGAAAGGGTCAAGGGCAGTTGGCCAAAGCTGACCTTGGCTTAGAGCGCTGACCTTGGCTTAGAGCTTCGCCAGGCTCTGGAAATCGCAGGCATGGACGATGGCCGAAGGTCCACAGATGTAGTATCCGTAGGCATACTTATTCAGAGTACTATGGCACGAACATGCAAAAAGAGCCGCGAACTGAGCGGGAGATATTTGACGACCTTGTGAATCTTTGCACGCGCCCGGGCTACGTGCATGCCATTGCTAACCTTTGTTTCCGGGACAATGTCATCCGCTTAACAAAGGGTGTTTCGGGAGAAGACTTTGCAAAAATGCGGTCCTCCGAGAGGCTGATCCGCAACGAAATCAATACCCTTATTGGCTGCATGGTCAAAGCAGAACTCGATTGGTCGCTCCCGGGCCCGGCAGTAATGACCGAATTGATCGAGTCATCGGATAGTCTTCTCTCCGAATACCACGACCGAATGACAACAGATGCTTATGCAGGAATGTCAGCTGAAGCGATCCAATCTGGATTTGACCCCACTTCCACCGGTGAAGCGCTTAGGGAAGCGGTCTTCTATGCTGCGGAGTCTGCATACGTTTTTCAGTTTCGAGACATGGCGTGCGAGCGGTACAGAAAAGACTCTGACTGGCTCGTTGAGCAAAAAGGCTATTCGCCTATCGACGCGCGTGATATCTGCCAAGCGCTATTCGCATCCCAAAATCAGAGCATCACCACCGCCCTTGAGGGAATGAGGAAGAAACTACCAACGGAATGGACTGTTTTGGAGGGTTTTCGGCTCGATATTGATGACATTGCTGCTCGTTGCGGAAAGACAAAGGAGAATGTGTTTAATTTCCTTTCAGCCTTCACCTACCAAGTTGAGAATGGTCATGAAAACTACTTGCGGATCGATGATTTCAATGAAGTGGCTGTAACACCGATCCTGCAAGCTCCGAACGGCGCTCTGTACCTGCTTCAGTATTATCCACTCGTAGAGGCTTCTTATGACAGCCCCTTTTATTGGTTCTCAGAAGACCAAGAGTACTTTTCCACCGCTTCCGGAAATCGTGGTGAATTCACCGAGACGTTTCTAACTGAACGCCTCATTTCGATATTTGGAAAGGACTCTGTCTTTGCCAACGTAGATGTTTACGAAGGAAAGAACCGTATAGGCGAAATGGATTGCTTAGTCGTGTTTGGCGAGTACGCAATGATTTTTCAGGCGAAATCTCAGCGCCTCACCCTTCCAGCCAGACAGGGAAAGCTTGAGAAGTTGAAAGATGATTTTGGTCGTGCTGTCCAGAAGGCGTACGACCAAGCCGTCACTTGTGCGAGGACGATCCCGAAGGAAGGCGTCCGATACGTCTGTCCAGATGGACGGGAACCTGATCTTTCCAAAATTGAGCGCGCCTACCCAGTCTGCGTCTTGGCGGATCACTATCCGGCATTGGCTATGCAGGCGAGATCGTTTCTCAAATCTACGACTGACAGCCTGATTGGAGCGCCACTAGTTTGCGATCTCTTCCTGATCGACGTGATTACTGAAATGTTGCCGTCTCCGCTGCGTTTCCTCAGCTACATCACTTTGAGGGCACAGTTTGGCGAAAAAATTCTAGTTACCAACGAATTGGCTATATTTGGTTACTATCTGCGGCAAAGCCTATGGGTCGACGACGCCCATGACATGTTGTTGCTGGACGACAGTGTTGCAAGTGATCTTGATGCGGCGATGACCGTGCGAAGGGACGGTTTACCGGGCAATGACACCCCCAAAGGCATACTTACGAAACTCCAAAATACCCGCCTTGGCAAAATAGTTTCGGAGGTTGAGCATGATCCCAATCAATTCTCTGTCGGTATGGGCTTATCCATATTGGAGATGGGTGAGGATTCCGTTCGAAAAATGAGTTCCGCACTCGATCTAATGATTAGGGATGCTGGTCGCACTGGCAGGCATCATGACCTGACTATCCCACTTGAGCACAGAGACGCTGGTCTGAGCATACATGTGAATGCCGACCCAAATCAGGAAGCTTCTGATAAGCTGCGTTCTCACATGCTTTACCGCAAGTATGCTCAGCGGGCGGGAAAGTGGTTTGGGCTGTTACTCGAACCGACGACTGGGAGACCAAGATTTGGTGCCAAGGTTCGCTCACCGCACACATTTGACTTTGAACTTGAGGCGATCACGGCCAAAGCAGCACCCCTCCAGAAGGTCGACGATTTGCCTGCCCAATTCGGAAAGCGGAAGATCGGGCGAAACGACCCGTGTCCTTGCGGCAGCGGAAAAAAATCCAAGCGTTGCTGTCGCGGATAGCAAGCTCTGCAGATTCCTTTGAAGGGGTCTGATGAATTTCCATTTTGGGGAAGCTGTACCGCGGCATCAAACAACTTCCTCATGGTCCGGTATGGGCCGTTCTATTCATTTCGCTTCACCGACATATCGCCTTCGCTCCGCCACGCCCGCTACAAAATGTGATCTCTGCTTGCCCTGACAAAACCGACAAAACCGACGTAACCCCTGTTTAGGTGGCCTCGCATGGGGTTTCGTCAGTTTTGTCGGTTATGTCATTGGGTTCCGCGTTAGTATTGATGTGATTGACGGGTTCACCGCGAACATGCGCGTCGGCCTGCCGCCATTTGGTCTTGGCGGGGTTTCAATTGCGCGGATCACATCACCTTCTTCCAGCATTGCAATCGCCGGGTTGAGGTCTGCGGCTGATCCAAGCCCCGAACGGTCGAGCCGTAGAACATCGCGTGCGGTGAAGCGATGCCAGCCCTGTTCTCTAATTAGGCCAACCAGCCGCCGCGCGGCCCGCTCTGGCTTTGAGAGCGAGACGCCAGCATAGGATCGCCTTGCCATCGGCAGTGCATAATCACGTACAAAACGGACCGCCCGGCCATATTGGTCAGCGGTAATCTCATGTGGTTCTTCGCTGTTCCCGGCAACCCAGTCGAGCATTGCTAAAACCAGCGAGAGGCGCACGGTTAATCCCGGCAATTTGCCAGTGAAGGACAGCAACAAACCGTCTGTTCCAGTTTCCAAATCGCGCACCTCGCGCCGGAAGTCGTCCAGCATGTCGCGGGATTCTTCGGTAAACAAAACCAACCAAGGCCGTGTGCGATCCTGTTCATCGGTCAGCATGTTCAAAGACAACAACCGCTTTAAGGCCCGCTCCAAAAACGCTTCATCTGGCAGGTGCGATGGCCGCTTGATCGGTGCAGGATTGGGCCAGATCGGCAGGAACCGCGCCAAAAGCCCGTCATCGTCGGTTTTGAGAAGCAGGTTTTTCAACCGATCCGGCTGTATCCCGCCAACAACGCCAATGGAAAGCCGATCTATGTGGATGGTATCGCGCCCCATACGTTCAACCGTGTAACCTCGCCCACCATAGGCTTCGAGCCAGAATGGCCGATCAGACCCACCACCGGCATAACGCGTCATGCCGTAAAGCCAGCCTGCCAGCTCGTCGCGCGCCATCAGCGTTCCCCGTGGCTGTTGCGCCGCGATTACCGCCAGTCTTTCCACCGTACCATCGGTTACGGACAGACGCGGCAGGACCGGTTCCGGACCGGGATAGGCGCTGTCAGGCTTTGCGGGCGGTTCCGAACCATCCTTCAGCGCAGCCTTGACTGCTTCTTTCCAGCCGCTTTCGGCAAGTTTAGCTATGTCAGCCCCTTCGCGCCACTCTGCAAGGGACGCCTCACAGGCGCGCCGCATCTCACGTTCAACGTCCTTCTGCGGTGTTAAAACTGCATCCAGACCAGGTGATTTGTTGCTTGACGGTGAGCCAATGGCCATCGTCCACAGGATCGGAGGTTCTGCCCATCCCTGCCACGGCGAGACCCAACGGGTATTGCCAATGGCCGCGCCGATTGAAGCCAGAAGTGCGGCCACCACATAGTCCACCGGTGACGATTTGGATTGCGCCGACAATGTGATCCATTGCGCCCATCTGGAACCAAACACCTCAGGCAGCGGTAATTCGGGCGGTTTGGCGACTTCATCCTCTAAATAGCGCGGATCGGGTATACCCCAATCTGGGGAAAACGGTTGAAGTTCCGGGATCATGCGTTCTCTCCGGTTTTGGCGTTCAGCACATCGTTCCAATCCATGCCATCCGAGGCGGGCAACAATGACACGTTCCACCCAAGGTCATGTGCCCGAGCGGCCAATGCTTTTGCGGCGTCGCCTCCGGTTTGGTCGCCATCTGGTGCAATGATCAATTCACCTGGGCGCGCCGGAAGTCGCAGCGCTTTCATCCCGCCTGCACTCAGCGCCGCCCAAAGGGTCATTGGCCCCGGCAAGAGCCCGCAGGCAAGCGAAAGCGCCGTTTCAATGCCTTCGGCCACCACCAGCGGTCCGGCGTCGGACATTAGCCGAACCGCGCCACCCTTGGTCGCCCCCAACATCGCCTTGTTCGGGGAAAGATCGGCTTTGCCTGACCCGTCGCGCAACAGGTAAGTCCGATGCACCGCAAAACCGTCGCCGCCCTCAACTTTGCTAATTAGAGCGGGGACACGTCTTGCAGATTGGTGCCAGCAGGTCGCCGCATAGGCAAGGTTCCCTGAAAGCGCGCAGGTAATTCCGCGCCCTCGCAAATAAGCTTCCGCCGGGGTTTTCCTAATTAGCGTGGTGGCACGCCAGATGTCGCGCGCTTGATCGGACCTTTTAAGGGCCTGCTGGCGCTGCTTTTCCCTAATTAGGGATTGTGCAGCAACGCTCAGAGGCTGAAAGCCGCGATTTTCTCTAATTAGGCCGCGCGCTGCCATTGCATCGCGTACCGCTTCATAACTGCATCCCGCGTGACATTTCAAAAGCAAGTTGCCATTAGCCCCGTCAGCAAGGCTCAGGCTTGGTTCGCGGTCTTCATGGGCAGGACATCGCGTCAGCCCATACGTCCCCATCCACTTGCCACCAAGTTGTTCAGTGGTGCTTTGCGCGCCGGTCATCGCAACGGCCTCGCGCCAATTGCTTCGGGAAAGGTACTCAGGTCTGGGGCATCAGCGCCCATATGCGAGCGGAGCAGCCGGATCAGCGCATTTTTCGTGGTGCAGTAGCCCAATGTGTCCCACGCCGCTCCCCCGTTCGCAAATCGCAACCTCTGCCTCTGAAACAACCATTGGATGCCATCGCGGCAAATCGCGACACGAAACTTCTTTTTCCGGACCAGTTCGCCGCTGTAGTTTTCTGCCGTTTCCCTTTGCGAGAGGCTGGGTGCTTTGCCCAATGATAGACCTGCGCCGCACAGGGCATTTCCATCAAGCTCAGGACGGTGGCATGTTTCTGTTTCATCCCAATTTCCCATCTGCTTAACCCTCACCCTTCAATCGGCTTTCCAGCCACGCGTGGACGTCACTGGCGCGCCAGCCAACCGCGCGTTTGCCGAGTTTGACGGGTTTGGGAAAAGAGCCTTCAGCCATCATCGCATAGAGTGTGGATCGCGATAGTCCGATCAGATTTTCGACGTCGGGACGTCGATAGATTTGCTTGCTCATTGTGAACAGCCTCAAAGTAAGTCGCGCAAATTCTTTGACGCGCGACGTTCTCAGCAGTATCGGTGAGACAGGGATCGACTAAATCCTGTACTTCGTCGGCTTCCGGTGTTGTCGCATCGGGGCCGACACGCGCCACCAACTGCCGTTAAGCGCCGCGTGATTCCTAACCGCTCCAAGACAGATCAAATTTCAAGAAAACAATTCTTCCGAGACCCGTTTTTAGAACCCTTTAAAATCAATGACTTACAGAGGCGCGCCCATTAGGGCGATTTGACAAGTCATTTTGGGCCTCCGAATCAGTAATATCGTGAAGATTGTTACAGTTTTGAGGTCGGATTTCGCAGGCAATCTGCCCACGCTGAGAGCATCTCGCGGCGACGAATCAACATGTCGGTTCGCCGATAGGCCCGCTCAACTTCGCTTCCCACGGTATGGGCCAGCGCCAACTCCGCCAGCACATGATCATACCCCTGTTCCGCCGCCCAATCCCGGAAGGTCGAACGCAACCCGTGGGGAACGGCTGCGCGCCCGGATCGGGCATCGACATACCCCTTGCCGCCCGCCTTCACATCAGCGCTGTGCATACGCCGCATCACGGCTGAGATCGACATGTCCGACAACATCCCACCTTGCGGGGCAAAGAAGACATACGGCGAGGACGCCAGCCTTGGCAGACCCTGCAAAAGCGCGACCCCCTCTTCTGTCAGCGGGACACGATGTTCACGGCCCGCCTTCATACGGACTGCCGGGATGATCCAAAGTGCTGCGTCCAGTTCAACCTCGTCCCAGATCATACCGCGCACTTCGCCAGACCGCGCTGCGGTCATGCAGGCGAACCGTAACGCCTGTGCCGCTATCCCTTCACGCGCCGACAGGTCCGCCCACCAGCGCGGCGCGTCAGCAAGCGTCAGGGCCGGGAAATTGCCCGGCTTGGCGATCTTGCCGGGTTTTGCCAGCATTTCAGACAGATTGCCTTTCCAGCGGGCCGGATTGTCGCCTGTGCGATGTCCCGCAACCGTGGCCCACGACAACACGGCTTCGATACGTCCGCGCAGGCGGCTGGCGGTTTCTGTCTTTTGCGCCCAGATCGGTTCCAGAACCCGCAGCACGTCCCGCATTTCTATCTCACCGATTGGCACCGGGCCAATGATCGGAGTTGCGTAAGTGTCGAGCGTTGCGCGCCACTGCTTGCGATGTTTTTCGTTGCGAAACTCCGCCAGCTTTACCGAAAGGTACTTTTCCACGGCTTGTTCGAAACTGAGCGTGGCTTGGGTTTGGCGTTTCTCGGTCAGTGGATCACCGCCAGACCGGATTAATCGCTTATTATCCAGCGCCTGTTCGCGCGCCATCGCCAGCGTGATAACCGGCGGGCTGCCAAGCCCAAGTTCGCGACGTTTGCCCCGGATCGTGATCCGCTGTATCCAGAACCGCGATCCATTTGGCTCAACCCGCAGATAAAGACCCATACCACCACCATCATGGTATTTGCCGGGGTCCTGAACATTGCGAACGAAGAGAGCCGTGAGCTTGTTCGTTGGCCGTGATTTCTTGGAATCGAACTTCATGCTTCCCCCCGTTCTTCCCCCTTTATGTGCTGGAAGTCATCGGAAAGTGCAAGATGGCATCGGACGTGAAATTGTTATTAGTCGTTTAAATTCAAATGTTAATGAGACATCACGGGTGCTTATAGGAATGTCGCGGGGCTGCCTGTCTCTCCGCCACCCACCCCAGTCTCTGTTCGCAATCCGCCTTTTTCCCTGTTTTCTCCCGTTTTTCCGGGGGGTTGGACTGTGGCATTTCCCAGAGAGACGACTGTTGTGTCGCTGTTCAGGGCGATTTCCCAGGGTCGTCTCCGGAGGCACCATCGGGCGCTTCGGTTAGGGCCAAAATTCCCTGCTAACAGGGAATTAACAGGGAAAATTCTAAGAATCTGGACCTTTGGGCCATATTACCCCTTAACTTCGGACTTAATTTCAATGGGTTACGGGCGATTTCCCTGCGCAAATTAGCAGGGAACTTTTTCGCAATTATCAGGGAACTTTTCTGCAGAAACAGGGAAGTGCAGATGAAGATCAGGGAAGACCAAAACTTTAGTCAAAGCCGTATAATTTGGCCTGGCTGTCCCAATCTAGTGGAACCGGTTTGCGGACGATCCGTTCGAGGGTGAGGTCTGGTGGCTGGCGACCCTCAAAGATCGCTTTCTGGATCGCAGGCGAAAGAAAGGCGATCTGGGCCCGGGTTCGAATGTAGGATTCGGAATGGCTGGTTGCTTCGGCGATCTCGCTCAAGGGTTTGCCGTTGCGCAGATCTGCCGTCCAGGCATGCGCCCGGGCCAAGGACCGCAGAAGGGTTTGGTCTGGTTTGGGCTCGCGATCCCCGACAACAATCTTCCCCTCGACGCCCCGCCGACGCAGCGCAAACGGGGCTTCGATCTGGAGCGCCGTCACATCGATCTCATCCGGCTTCAGGTTCAGTTCGTTTGCCAATTCAGTTGCTTCCAAAATCAACGTGATGCGCCCATTTCCGATGCTGCCTTCCGACACAAGGTTTCGAATTAGGTCTGACGCACCCACCGACAGCCGCATCGCCAAGCCCGATGCCTTGTTGCGGATTGCATCGCCAGTCTGGAGGTCTGCATTTACAAGGATCCGATGCCCGCGAGCGAGATTACCAATGTGCTTTGCAATAATGTCGAAAACGGCCTGTTCCAATTGGCCTGCGGGTAATCGCCAGCCACTCGGGTCGGTACCGCCAGAGATCAACCGATTGGAGATGTAGTAGCGAATGTGCCGTCCATGGCGTCGTGTGTGTGTTGGAGTCAATCGATCGCCGGTCTCGTCCCGAAGTTTGCCCGTTAGTGGTGCCGTCTCGTTTCTGGTGCGATTGTTCTGGGACCCAGCTTTTGATCTCGGCCGTGCGCTGGCAGATTGTAGTTTGTCCTGGACCCGATCCCAATGCTCAATGCCGATGATAGCGTCATGCTGCCCGTCCCAGAGCTTTGCCTTATGTCGGATCTTGCCGATGTAGATCGGGTTGCGGAGCAGCGCATAAATCTGGCCACGCGAGAAGGGATTGCCGCCCTGAACGCGCCCGGATTTGAAGCGATGCAGCTTTGAGCGCAGGCCCATCTCATTTGCACGGTGCATGACCGCGTTCAGGCAGCCGAGATCATCGTAGAGGCCGAAGATCTCTCGCACGGTTTCTGCCTCCGCGACATTGACGACCAGACCGCGGGTCTTCGGATCGGGATGCGGATCGTATCCCAGCGGGGGTACCCCGCCCATCCAGAGCCCCTTCTTCTTTGATGCCGCGATCTTGTCCCGAATCCGTTCGGCCGTGACTTCCCGTTCGAACTGGGCAAAGGACAACAGGACGTTCAGCGTCAGCCGACCCATAGAGGAGGCGGTGTTGAAGGCCTGGGTGACCGAGACGAAGGAACAGCCCGCGGCATCGAAGCGTTCGACCAGCTTGGCGAAGTCAGCGAGGGATCGGGTCAGACGATCGATCTTGTACACCACCACCAACTGAACGAGCCCCGCGTCTATGTTTGCCAGCAGGCGCTGAAGGTCGGGCCGGTCGAGCGTGCCACCGGAGATGCCGCCGTCGTCATATCGAGTTTTGCCCGCAACCCATCCCTCATGCCGCTGGCTGGCGATATAGGCCGCACAGGCTTCGTGCTGGGCGTCGAGTGAGTTGAAGTCCTGGTCGAGGCCCTCGTCAGAAGATTTACGGGTGTAAATGGCGCAGCGTATCCGTGGTTTGCTCATGGTCAGGCCGACCGTTTCAGGCCGAAGAACCGTGGACCCGACCATCGGGCTCCGGTGATTGCGCGGGCGATCGGCGACAGCGAGGCATAGCGCCGCCCCTTCCAAAGGAACCCGCCCTCGACGGCATCGACCACATGGGTCACACCATTCCATTCCCGGATCAGACGGCCACCGGGCTTGAGCGCGGGACTCGCGGGAGACGGGTCATCCCGCGCCGTCCTGGCGAGCTTCGTGACAAATCCCTTTGGTAGCCCGGTGCTCTCCCGGGTCTGCACTTCAAAAGCCAGAAACCGACGCAGGAGCGGGCTGCTGAGGCGTTTCGGGACGGGTGTGCCGAAAACCTCGTCCCAGGCGGCGATCAGCGCCGCCCGGTCCATGGCTTCGATCGCAGCCACGGTGGGCCTCACCGAGCGCCCTCCGGACCGCTGGTGATGCGGTAGACGGGTCCATTGTCTGTTTTGGCAGGAACGGCGCGGTCGATGGTGTAACCCGCCTTCCTGAACCCGCTTAGCGCCGCCCGGACCGAATGAGGCTGCCAGCCGGTGGCAGACTGCAGCGCCGCAAGATCGGCGCCAGACTTGCGGCTCAGAAGTTTGCGCAGGATTGCGGTCTTGGTTTCGCGCGGCGGTGTTGATTGGGATTTGGGCATGTTTGCTCCTCGGGTGTGCCGGGCCAGCGGGATGCCGGCCCTGGTACCGAGATGCGCCCGGGGTGCGGCCGGGCTTAGGAACAGTGACGCTCGTGTCGTGCGGGAAGTCCAGTTCGGAATGGTGCTAATCGCGCAGTTTCGAGTCTTCGGGGAGTTTCACCCCCATGCGCTCAAGAGCCGCCAAAACGCGCTCTTTGGTCGCCTGTTGGCGCTTTTCTTCGTCCTGGATGGCGGGGTCGATCTCCAGCATGATGCGGATCGCTTCGAGCAAAGACGCCTTGTGGCCCTTCAAACCATTTTTGCAGAGGGCAAGATAGGCGGCCTCGATTCCATCGAGTTTGACTGTTTTGCCATCTGGCGTCCGCGCATTAATGGGCTGGGTCAGGATGTTGGCGGCATCCATCATCATTTCTGATTTGGACTTTGGTCGACCCTTAGGATTTCCAGACTGACCCTTCTTCCAGCGGGTGGTTTTCGGAGGGCAGCCAAAGCCTACTTTTTCTGCATCGCTCATTTGCCGCCCTCCGATCTAATCACATTGACGCCCATGTTTTCGAAGGCCTTCAGGATCTTCTCTTTTTTGGCCTCTGGATCGGTGACGTCGGCTTGGGTCAGGCCTGCTTGCTCAATAATCCGCCGCTGCAAGGTCATAGCCTGTTTATCGCCCTGCAGGGCGAGTTCACGTAGTTTCCAGATCAGTGCATCACGAATTGGTATTTTCCGCTCATCATCTTTGATCCGGACTTTGCGGTTAAGCACTTCCTGTAAGAGGGTATTCAGGTCTTTTGGTTTGCGCGGTCGACCCTGCGGATTGCCAGACTTACCCTTTTTGAAACGGGTGTGTTCGGGCGGATTCATATAGCCAGTCTTTGGAGTGTCGCGGTCGGTCATTCGGCGGCCTCCACGGTTTGCGCGACTATTTCATTGGCACGCTCGATTTGCACTTCATTGAAAGTTTGATCCGAGCCGTCGAGCATGGCCGATTTGCCGGTGAGAGCCTCAAAGCGACGGCAAATCACGTCGCAGTAAAGCGGGTCGAGTTCAATGAGACGGGCTACGCGACCTGTGTGTTCGGCTGCAATCAGAGTAGTGCCCGAACCGCCGAAACCATCGAGAACGATATCATTGCGGCGGGTCACGTCGCGGATCGCATCTGCCACGAGCGCCACGGGTTTGACGGTCGGATGAAGCGCCAGGTCTTCCTGGTTGCCGCCGAAGCTGTTGACGCCAGCATACTCCCAGACATTCGTCCGATAGCGGCCAGTTTCACCGAGGCCAAAGGTATTCAGGTGTTTTGCCGTTCCCACCTTGTAAACGAAGATCAGCTCATGACGGGAGCGATAGAAGGTGCCCATGCCGCCATTGGTCTTAGCCCAGACGACAAGGTTCTTGAGCTCGGAATAGATTTTGTCGCCAGCAGCGCTGAGTTCATCCATATGGCGCCAGTCCATACAAACGAAGTGGATTGCGCCGTCGACACTTACATTTGCCATTGCGGCAAGCGTGTCGTGAAGAAATTCGGTGAAACTAGACTTGTCCATCTCGCCCGTGGCCATGGCGAATTCGCGATGGCGAATTTTGCCCGAGCCACAGACGTGGCCATCAATTTTCACATTGTAGGGCGGATCGGTGAAGACAGCGCGGGCGCGTTCATCACCCATCAACATCTGATACGTCTCGGCATCCAGGGCATCGCCGCAGATCAGTTTGTGACGGCCGAGGTGCCAGACGTCGCCGGGCTGGGTGACCGCCGGGCCAGGCACAGGCTCAGGAACGACATCGGCAGGGTCATGGTCGCTGACATCGTCATCGTCGAGCAGCAGGTCGATTTCTGCGGTCTCAAAACCCGTAATCTCGAGGTCGAAATCAAGATCCATGTCGGAGAGCGCCTGCAGTTCGATCGCGAGGATCTCGTGATCCCAGCCGGCGAGTTCGGCCAGGCGGTTGTCGGCGATGACGTAGGCGCGGCGCTCGGCGTCGCTGAGATGCGCCAGTTTGATCACTGGCACGTCCGCAAGTCCAAGCTTGTGCGCCGCCGCGACACGGCCGTGTCCGGCGACGATGCCGTCGGCATCATCGATCAGTACAGGGTTCGTGAAGCCAAACTGGTCGATGGATCTCGCGATCTGTGCGATCTGCTTGTCGGTATGGGTACGGGCGTTGCCCGCATATGGTTTGAGATCGTCCACCCTGCGGTAGGTGATCTTGAGCCGGAACGTGTCCGGCAGGGTCGGGCTTTTCGCCCCGGTCTTCACAGTTGGCACAGTAGGTCCTCCTCATGCACCACGCCCGCCGGACAGCCCGGAAGGCTTCTTCGAAACTTTCGTGCGGTGCGAGAGGCACCGCGGTTTCTCCGTTGATGCGTAAGCAGGACCCTTGAGGTCGCTCACGAAGGATCAGGGTGACCTGATCTGCAAATGGCGCAGTCGTCGCCGTTCGCCCCGTCGTTCAGAGACCAAAGCTGGCTGTGAACGGTGGGTGGAAAAGAGATGGGACCGCCAACGGTCAAACACAAGAAAAAAATTCAAAACATATAAATGGCTTATACAGAATCTTACATTTTCGAGCGACCGATGGCGTGACCTGAGCCCCTGAAACTCCTCCAGATTTGTGTAGAGTCCGGCCAACTGAAGGACGGACAAATGAAGACGAGATTCACCGACGAACAGATCATTCAGATGATCAAGGAACAGGAAGCTGGCGAGCGGACTGCTGACGTGTGCAGGCGCTATGGGATTAGCCAGGGCACGTTCTATAAATACAAATCCAAATATGGCGGCATGGAGCCTTCAGATGCCAAGAAGCTGCGTGCGCTTGAAGCTGAGAATGCCCAGCTTGTCCAGCGTGCGCTTGGTCGGCAGGTGAGACCCCTCCACCAGCCGGATGATCTCAAGCTTCTCGGATGCAGGGTATCTCATTCGTCGTCGCCCCCAGCCCCGAGCATGCTTTTTTTGAGAAGGCGCAGTTCAAGCGTCTGTTCAGCAACGACCTCCTTCAAGTCCCGGGCTTCCCGGCGCAGGTCCTTGACCTCGTTCGACGTTGCCGCACGTGCCGTGTCGCCCGCCAGGCGCTTCTTCCCGGCCTCCAGGAACTCCTTCGACCAGCTGTAATACAGACTCTGAGCGATGCCTTCCCGGCGGCACAGCTCAGCAATGCTGTCCTCGCCCTTCAGGCCGTCCAGCACGATCCTGATCTTCTCTTCGGCGGAATACTGTTTGCGTGTCGCTCGGCGGATGTCCTTGACGATCTTCTCGCCGTGGCTCTTACGTGTTCCGGATTTCTGTCTCATCTTCACTCCTTGGTGGTTACGATGAGCCAGAAATCCTCCCTTATCAAATCACCCTAAACTGTCCCATTGGCGCTGACGTTGGACATCGACCAGGGCGGCGGCGCGGTTGGTCTTGAAGATGTCCCTGCTGGAGAGGCTGCGCTCCTGATTGAAGAGGTTGCGGAGGGAGGAGTGAACAAATGCGAACTTCCGCAAACTTGGCATCCGCCAGAAGCGTTGCATCGCCCGCTCGCGTCGTCGGAATGGCAGGTGTGAATTTTCAGCCCGGTTGTTCAACCAGCATCCGGTTTTCTGGCGCGACTCGGCATCAAGGCCCCGCAGGGCAGCGCCATAAGAACGAAGCCGATCCGCCACGATCACATCGGCCACCCCGTATTGTTTTATTGCTTTTCTCAAGAATTTCAATGCGGCAGCTTTATTGCGCCGCTTAGCAGCGTAGGACTCCAGGACCTCCCCCTCATGATCAACCGCGCGCCGGAGGTAGTGCTGCTTGCCGGTGACCCTCACGAAATCCTCGTCGATATGCCACAGCCATTTCGAGAATGCCCGGAGCTGCTGGACCCGCTTCCGCAGGATATCGGTGGCGAAGAGCGGCCCGAAACGGTACCACCAGAACCGGATCGTTTCATGGGTGACCCCAATGCCCCGCTCGCGCAGCAGATCCTCGGCATTCCGAAGCGACAGCGGGAATCTGGCATACATCATTACCGCCAGCCGGATGACTTCCGGGCTGGTATTGAAGTACTTGAATGGGCTGGGTGTGATCATCCCTAGACGCTACGAAACCGCCTTGCCAGCCTCAAGTCAATTTGCTCTGACACCGCCGGCAGTTGGTCAAAAGACTGTGAGACTACCTCAGAACACCTCTGCCAAATTGAGCGTTGCTCAAGGCCGGTAATTGCAAAGCTCAGACTCTTTTCGGTCTGACGTCTATGGAGCGTGGCGGCTTTCGTGGCGCGCATCGATGGTTGGCGATTTTGCAACCAGCGTTTCGATGAACTTTGAAAACAGTTCGCCCTGCGACCGGATGCGCAGCTTGGCGTAGATATTCCGTCGGTGAATCCGCACCGTGCCCGGAGAAATTTCGAGGATGCGGCCAACCGCATCGGCAGAATGTCCCTTGAGCGTGAATTCAACCACTTGGCGTTCGCGCGGGGTCAAGATGTCGTTGCCAAATTCGGTAAATGCCGCATCGACGCTCTCCGACAGGGTCGTGCCTGAATGAGAATGTCCCAGGGCGTCGAACTCGGCTGCCAGTTCGCTCCAGTGTTTGCGGCAGGCGGCCCGGACAACGGGCCAATATTTTCGCAGTTGGCGGAATTCACGCACTGAGAACGCCTTTTCGGCCCGCATCAACGAAACCACCACGATCGCATTTCCCGGAAGCTCGATGAAAAACCCGATTTCTTCGGCCAACCCTGTGCGGGCATAGTAACTGCGGAAATATTCGCCCTGGAAAAACCGATCCGGCGCAAGATCGCGAATACGATAGAGGCCGGGTTCGACCTGCTTTTCGCAGGCCAGATAAAAGGGGTCCAACAAATAGGGGCCCTCTTGATAGTCCTCGACAAATATCTTGCGTTTCACCCTTGGAAAATCGTCGAAAAGATCAAGGGGGCGGGCAGCGCCAAGGTAGCCAAAAATCACTGTATAGTCGAATTTTTCAATACGTTTCAAGGCTTTGGAAAGGTGTTCGGCAAAGTCTTTCTGGCCGATGTTTTCAATCAGTGTGCCAGTCGCTTCTGCCCAGTTGTCCATTGTGACGTGCCTATAAAGCCAGGTACTACCAAATTTGTGGTATATACACTAAAAACGAAATTTCATACAATTTCTTCAGTATGAATGGTAGATGATGCCCGGAGAAAAGATAGCCCGAAATGCCGAAACGCGGAATTGATACCGTGCCCGACCTTGCAAATCGCAAGGCCATCGCCGAACTTCGGGGAGCTTCCAAACGGTTTGGCGATGTGCTGGCGGCACGTGATCTGGACCTGACGATCCAAGAGGGGGAATTCCTGTCGTTCCTTGGACCGTCGGGCTGTGGCAAAACCACGGCACTCAGGCTGCTTGCCGGTTTTGAAACCCCGACCGAAGGGGATGTTCTGCTGGATGGTCAGGTTGTCAATGATCTGGCCGCACATCACCGTCCGGTGAATATGGTGTTCCAGCACTACGCGCTTTTTCCGCACATGACGGTGGCCCAGAATATCGGTTATGGCCTGCGCCAGCAGCGGCCGCGTTTGTCGAAATCGGCGATTGCACAGAAGGTCGGCAAGGCGCTGGACGTTGTGCGGCTTGAGGGCTTTGATGATCGCCGTATCTGGGAAATGTCCGGCGGGCAACAGCAGCGAGTCGCACTGGCGCGCGCCATCGTGAACGAGCCCAAGCTGTTGCTTTTGGACGAGCCGCTGGCGGCACTTGACAGAAAGTTACGCAAGAACATGCAGATCGAGCTGCAGAACTTGCAGCGGCAGCTGGGGATCACTTTCGTGCTGGTGACCCATGATCAGGAAGAGGCGCTGTCGATGAGCGACCGGATCTGCATCATGCGCGACGGCCAAATTGTGCAGTCCGGCAGTCCGCAAGAGCTTTATGACAACCCGAAAAGCCGCTATGTGGCCGGGTTTGTCGGCACCTCGAATTTCTTTGACGGGAAAGTGGCAGCTATCGACGGCGGTGTTGCGTCGGTTCCCTTGCAAAACGGCGTTACGGTCAACGGGCGTTGCGTTGCGCCGATGCAAGACGGACAAGAGGTCAGCATCAGTGTGCGGCCCGAGCAAATTCGGCTTGGTCGCGGCGGTTCCGGCTACGAGGTTACGGTCTTGAACCGGATATTTCTTGGCGAGCACACCGAATATCTAGTGAGACATGAAACCCTTGGCGAATTCTTGGTCCTGACGCCGCGCCAAACAGAATTGAACGACGGACCCTTCAACACAGGTGACAGACTGACGGCATCCTGGGATGCCGGCTCCGCGCTTGTGCTCGATCGAAACTGACGAAGCCACGACGATAACCAGGGAGGAAGAAAAATGACCAAAGACCACATCTCGAAACAGAAGTTCATGGCAGAGCTTTATCGCTACAAGCGTGGTTCCATCACCCGGCGCCATTTTCTCAACGTGACCGGCCTTGGCGCCGCCACTGCCGTCATGGGCGCCGCCTTGCCCGGCCTTCGCCCAAGGCCCGCGTTTGCCGCCGAAGACATCGGCGATCGCGTGGTGCTGGCGACATGGCCAAACTATCACGACCCGGCCAACTTCGAGGCCTTCACTGAACTGACCGGCGCCAATGTGCAGGTCAACGTCTTCGGTTCGAATGAGGAAATGCTGGCCAAATTGCAGGCCGGCGGCAGCGGCTGGGACGTGTTCGTGCCCACCAACTACACCATCACAACCTATGTCGGCGAAGACCTGATCGAGCCTCTCGACCTGGCCAAACTGCCCAACTATGACGCGGGTTCGTTTGATCCACGGTTCGCGGATGCTGGCACGGTCGATGGCAAACTCTATGCCGTTCCAAAGAACTGGGGCACCACGGGTTTCGTGGTCAATACCAGCCAGACCGGTGGCCGTAACCTGACGTCGTGGAAAGATTTCTGGGATATCACCAAGGCAGAGTTTTCGGGCCGCACCATGGTGCACGACTATCAATTGACGACGATCGGTAACGCGCTGAAATACTTCGGCTATTCCTTCAACTCGGTGGACGAAAAGGAATTGGCTGACGCCGAGAAGCTGCTGATCGAGGTAAAGCCGCACCTGTTCGCGATCTCGTCGGATTATCAGCCGTCGCTGCGCAATGGCGATGCCTGGATGTCTATGGCCTGGACCGGTGACGGCAAGCAGCTGAACACCGACATGCCGGAAATGGTCTATGTGCTTGGTGTCGAGGGCGGCGAAATCTGGAGCGATTACTACGCCGTGCCCAAGAGCGCGCCGCGCCGTGATGCGGGGTATGCGTTGATCAACTTCCTGACCAATCCGGAAGTGAACGCGCGCGAAGTGTTGGCACATGGCTATCCGACGGCGGATGCGCGCACCAACGCCTTGCTGCCTGAATCACTGCTGAACGACCCGATCCTTTATCCGGCGCAAGAACTGCTGAACGCCCTTGAATTCGGCGCCGCAGTGACTCTGACGGATCCGAACCGGGCCGAGTTGATGGCGCGCTTCAAGTCGGCCTGACAAGGCCAAAAAGGCGAGAACGACATGACACAACGCACACGCACCTTGCTGCTACTGGCTCCGGCCGGAACGTGGTTCCTGGTGATGCTGGTATTACCGCTGACTGTCGTTCTCGTCTTCAGTTTCGGAGAGCGGGCGCCCGCCGGTGGCGTGGTGCCCGCTTTCACCTTTGAACAATATGCGAATCTTCCGGCACGGTGGGCCGCGTTCAGGAATACCCTGACACTGGCTCCGGCCGGCACGCTTGCCGCGCTGCTGATCGCCTACCCGCTGGCCTATTTTCTCGCCGTCAAGGTAAGCCCGCGCTGGAAAACAGTGCTGTTGGTGTTGGTGATCGTGCCGTTCTGGACCTCGATCCTGATCCGCAGCTATGCGTGGATTTTCCTGTTGGGCGGGCGCGGCATCCCGTCGCTACTTGACTGGATCGGGATTGAAGGCGTGCGCCTGATCAACACGCCGTTTTCCGTTCTGGTCGGCATCATCTATGGCTATCTGCCGCTGATGGTGTTCCCGATTTTCGTCAGCCTTGATCGGCTGGACAAGCGGCTGCTCGAAGCCGCGTCCGACCTGGGCGCGCCGCCCTGGCGCACCTTTGTGCAGGTGACGCTGCCTCTGTCGATCCCGGGCATTGCCACGGGTTGCATGCTGGTGTTCATCCTGCTGATGGGCGAATATCTGATTCCGGCGCTTCTGGGCGGCGGCAAGGTGTTCTTTGTCGGCAATGCGCTGGTGGATCTGTTCCTGCAATCGCGCAACTGGGCCTATGGCTCGGCCGTCGCGGTGACCTTGGTCGTGGTCATGCTGATCACGGTCACGATCTACATGTGGTTCATCAACCGTCTTGGCGCCAGCCGAGACGATGTGTCGATCATGTGAGGGCGCCGGGATGAGGATTTATGCCGCCTGCGTCTATATCTTCCTTTATGTGCCGATCGGCGTCATTGCGCTGTTCAGCTTCAATGCCGGCCGCCATGCCAGCCAGCTTCAGGGTCTGTCGGTCAAATGGTACGGGATCGCGCTGTCCAATCCTTTCGTCATGGATGCGCTCGAAACCAGTCTGATCGTCGCATTTGTGTCAGCCACCCTGGCCAGCCTGTTTGGCACCATGGCAGCGGTCGCCCTGCAAGGGCTCAAGGGCCCGGTGCGCGTGGTGTTTGATATGCTGATCTACGTGGCGGTGATGATCCCAGGCATCGTAATCGGTATCGCAACCCTGATCGGGCTGGTGACGGTCTTCGACCAGCTGAACCCGCTTTTGGCGGCGATCTGGCCCGATGGAGGCAAGCCGCCGCAACTGCGCATGGGGCTGATATCGCTGATCGGGGCGCACACGATGTTCCTACTGGCTTTGGTGGTGATCATCGTGCGTGCGCGTCTTGCCGGAATGGACCGCGCGTTGACGGAGGCATCATCCGACCTTTATGCTACACCAGCCGGCACATTCCGCCAGGTGACGCTGCCCCAGATCTTTCCGGCGATCCTGGCGGGGTTCCTGCTCAGCTTCACCTTCAGTTTTGATGATTTCATCATCGCGTTTTTCGTTGCGGGGTCGGAAACGACGCTGCCGATTTACGTGTTCTCATCGATCCGGCGCGGGGTCACACCCGAGATCAACGCGATTGGTACGATGGTGCTTGTCGTGTCGCTGGTGTCGCTGATCGCCGCCCAGCTTCTGCTGCGACGCGGGGGGAGAAAAGCCAAATGAAAGCCGACACCACAATCTCCGTCGCCGCCATTGACGGCCTGCTTGCCGGCAAGATCGCGCTGGCCACCGGCGCAGGTTCCGGCATCGGGCGCGCCAGCGCCATGGCTATGGCCCGAAGCGGTGCGCATGTGGTGGTGAGCGACCTGAATCGGGACAGTGCGGCCGAAGTCGCGGAAACCTTGCGCGCCGAGGGTCATGCAGCCAGTGCCGCGCAACTGGACGTGGCCGACGACGTTGCGCTAATCGCCGCAATCGATGAAACCGCAGGCGCCTATGGCCGCCTCGATATTCTGCACTCCCATGTCGGTTGCCAGATTGAAGGCAATCTTGAACAGGTGCCACCAAAGGGGATGGATGCGTCCTGGGGGCTGAACGTACGGGCGCATTTCGTGGCGGCGCGCGCGGCGGTTGCGCATATGAAAGGGCAGGGTGGGGGCAGTATCATCATCACCTCGTCCAATTCCGGCATCCAGATCGATCGCGAAATGATCGCCTATGCCACGACCAAACATGCAGTTGTCGCGATGACCCGACAGATGGCGGCGGATTACGCGCCCTACAACATTCGTTGCAATACTTTGTGCCCAGGATTCATCGACACGCCGTTCAACGCGGGGTTCGAGAAACAGATGGGCGGGCGCGCGCAACTTGAAAACTATATTTCCCGCAACATCCCCATGGGACGTTGGGGAACGCCCGACGAGATCGCCAGTTCGGTTCTTTTCCTGGCCTCTGACATGTCGTCGTTCGTGACCGGTCACGCGCTGGTCGTGGACGGGGGTGAATGCATCTGACGTTCAACAATTCCGAAAGGCGTAGCCATGGCTGAAACGAGCAAATCCCACACGGGCCGGTTGGCAGGCAAGATCGCCGTCATCACTGGCGGAGCTACTGGTATCGGACGCGCAACGGCACTGGCCTTTGCCAGTGAAGGCGCAAAGGTGTCGATCCTTGACATACAGGGCGACGAGGGGCGCAAAACGGCCCAAATGATCCGCGAGGCTGGTGGCGACGCCGCATTTTTTGAGACTGATGTCACCAGGGCAGACCAGATCGACCGGGCACTTGATGCGGCAATTGATACGTTCGGGCCATATAACGCGCTTTTCAATCACGCCGGTTCGATCATCGTCAAACCGCTGCACGAAACGACCGAGGAAGACTATGATTGGCTGATGGACGTGAACGTCAAATCCGCTTTCCTTGTCTGCCGCCGCGCGGTGCGCGACATGAGCCAGAGCGGTGGCGGCTCCATCGTCATTACCGCCTCGATCGCGTCGGAACTGGGCTATGCGCTCGAGGCAGTCTATTGCATGTCCAAGGGGGCGGTGCTGCAACTGGCGCGCACCATTTCAACCGAGTATCGCGACGCCGGCATTCGCTGCAACGCGGTCTGCCCCGGCTTTGTCGAAACCGCCCATGGGCTCAAGGAAATCGCCGAGCTTGACGCTGCCGGGCAGGGCTGGGAAGAGGCCGGGATGGCCGAAACCCAGGGGCGAATCTGCCGCCCGGAAGAAGTTGCCGCCGCGGTGGTGTTCCTGACCTCTGACGAGGCGAGTTTCGTCAACGGTGACGCGCTTTATGTGGACAATGGCTGGTACGCCAAGGGCTGAGACCGGGGGGTGACTGGTGGCAGTCTTGCAGAAAACCCAAATCATTTGTCGCGTCGAGGCGGCCCTGATCAATGACGCGCCGGAACAGCCATTCACAGACTTCGAAAGGACGCCGGCTCCGATACTACGTTTCTCATCGGCTGGTCCGCGGAACGGGGCCACGCGATCCCTCCGGCTGGCGGCTGCCGGCCCCGAAGCTGGAGACCAAGGTTGCTGAACTGATAAGACGGCATATGAACCGCCCGGATGTCTGTGCGGGGATCATCTGCGATGCGACGACGGATGAGACAGCTGAGCTTGGTACAAAGCTCTCATCATTTGGAGAGCCTGATTCTGGCGCGACCGGTAGTGCTCACGACCACCATCTGGCATTCGTCGAACGCATCGACATTGCCCCGGTCGAAATCCGCATTGCCCTTTCAGCGAAACGTCTCGCCGTGGTCCTCAACACGGATCAGATCCGTGTCGCCGAAGAACTCCTGACGATCACATCCTCGTTTCAGCATCGCAAACGCGGGGTCGAGACAAAACTCATCATCGGCAACGAGCCTGCGGAGATCGACGAAACCCTGCTGCGCAACATTGCACGTGCGCACCGGTATTTCGATCTGGTTCGCTCCGGCAAAACTTTCGGCGAAATTGCTGAATCCGAAGGTGTTTCGAAGCGCCGTATTCAGCAACTGATCGAACTGGCTTTCCTTGCCCCGGATATAAGCCCCGGATATAATCCGATCTGTCCGCGAGGGCAGGCAGCCGGTCGGCCTGACATCCGATTGGCTGATGGGGCACGCGTTTTCGCCGATCTGGTCAGAGCAGCGGGAGCTGCTCTCTACGCTCTGAGACAGAGCCCCGGCGCAACACTCCCAATTGACCAACAAAACCCGATGAACCCCTTGGCAAACTGCTAGCGCAAAAATGGCGATTCCAGACTTTTCACGAAAAAGGCCGGAATACCGGCGGCAGCGGCGTTTGGGGTATCATTGAACCTCAAAAAACCCCGGACAACAGTGCGAAAATTGAATAATAACATGTGATATCAATATGTTAGATGTGTTGGCTGTGCAGGAAGTCTTGAGCTGGTGGGTCTCGGGTGAAATTCCCTGATATCAGGGAAAATACAGGGAAAAACTGCTGATTTTGCCGAAATTCGGTTGCTACGCCCTGAGTTCGGCAATGAAAACAGTGGTTTGTGCAGGAATTCCCTAAACATTTAACAAGGAAATTCCACGCAGTTATGAATGAAGTATTGCGGATGAGCAGGGAAACAGCGGTGGCGGTATGTAAGTCCACAATTTCTTTCCAAAATCTTGCTCCAGCGTGAAACGGACCCTCAGTCGATTTGCGGCGAGTGCCTAGTTTGAGCCCGAAGGAGAAGTGCCGAATTCATGCCGCGCACGCTCGCAGAAATTCTATCTGTGCAAATCAGAAGAAGACCAAGCCGCGGTGCAGCAGACAAACCGGCCGTTGACGTAAGTCGTCGCGAATTCAACGACGGCAATGGCCGGGGCGCGGACTGACCAGGTGTTCTTGGCGCGTGCTCTGACGACCGCAATCTTCGCGTTGCGATAGACCTTTACGGGAGCGCGGCAGAGGGTGGTCGTTCAAAGGAAGTGAAAATGACTATCGGGGCGCCAAACGGCAGCTCAATGCGTCGCCGTTTTGGAAAACAACTGTATCACCAGAATCCCGATCAGGATGAAAGCAATTCCCAGGTAGGCCGGGAAGTCGAGCTGCTGGTCGAAAAGGACCTTTCCCATCGCCGCGATCAGGGCAATGCCCAGCCCGGACCAGATGGCATAGACAATGCCAACTGGCATGAATTTCAAGACAAGTGCCATGAAATAAAAAGAGGCCCCATAGCCGATTACAACCAAAATCGCAGGCCCCAAGCGAGTGAACTGTTCACTTGCTTGAAGCGCCATGGTGGCGACTGTCTCGGTGAGGATCGCCAGAAGCAGGTAGAAATAAGCCATGTTGTCCTCGAATTGAAAGCAAAGCTGACGGACTGGAACTGGTTCGCAGCGTCTTTCCGGATATTCACCGGGCAAAGCGCTTAGACGGTCATCCCCCGAGCTCCAAATCATATTTCACGGCCTTGAAGGGCACACCATCCGGGTTGGCCTCGGCATCAAGCTCGCGGGCATAACGGTGGCCTTCGTAAACCGCTGCCGCAATGGTGGCGGGGCCGTAACAATCGCCGATACGGCGCAGGGATTTGATGCCTGCAGCATCGAGTTTCCCCTGATCCGCGACCAGCGTATCGTAAAGCGCATCATCGGGCAGGCGCATGGTGACCGGCACCAGCGAGCCCGGCCGCTCCAGCGTTTCACCGGTCACGAGGTTTTCCAGCTGAACCACCGCGTCGCCAAGTGAAAGCACGCTGTGCCGGGGCAGGATTTCCACGCCCAGGCCGACCAGTCGTTTTTCGATATGTTCCTGTTCCAGAGAATGCTCGGTCCAGCTGCTGACACACAGGCCCGGCGTCACCAGTGTGACCTGATATCCCTCGCCTGTCAGCACTTCAGCCATCATACCGCCCATGTAGTAGTGGTCGTCATCATAGACCACGACCGGCCCCTTTTCGGGGCGCTTGCCGTCCATGATGTCATCGGGGCTAAGGCTGTTCGACGGATCAGCCCCCGGGATGGGTTTCCTGATATGTCGCCCGACGCCATCCCGTCGCCAAGTAGCGCCGGTTGCAAGCGCCACATGATCGGCGCCGAATTCCAGAACCTGTTCGGCGGTCAGTTTGCTGTTGAGGTAGAGTTCGACATTCACCATGGGTGCGATCTGCCCGAGACGGTAATCGCGAACCCGTGCCCAGGCGTTCAGGTTGGGCATGGCGCTTTCCCGGCTGACCCGACCACCCACCTGGGCCGCGGCCTCGGTCAGGGTTACGCGATAGCCGCGTTTGCCCAGTTGATGCGCGGCCTCAAGCCCAGCCGGACCGGCCCCGACCAACAGCACCTGTGAGTCCGTGCTTTTCGGAGCGATCTTTTCAGGGTGCCAGCCCTTGCGCCATTCCTCGCCCATGGTGGGATTTTGGGTGCAGCGGATGGGGGCCGAGATATTGTTCCAGGCTGCACAGATATTGCAGCCGATACATTCGCGAATGTCCTCGACCCGTCCTTCCTTGATCTTGTTGGGCAGGAATGGATCGGCAATCGAGGGACGCGCAGCGCAGATTATGTCGACCAGCCCACGGCGGATTGCCGACACCATCGCATCGGGCGAGGTATAGCGCCCGACGGTGGAAACCGGTTTGCTGGTGACCTGTTTGACGAAGGCGATGTAGTCTTCCTGATAGCCCTCAGACGCAAAGCGCGAGGTCATCGAGTCGTTTTCCCAATTGGCCACGTTGACGTCCCACATATGCGGGATCTCGGCCAACATCTCGATCGCGTCACGGCCTTCATGCTGCCATTCAAGACCATCGGGGCCCATCATCTCATCCACTGCGAAGCGTGCGATCACACCCAAGGTGTCGCCGACGGCGTCAAGCGTGTCTTCCAGTAGTTCACGATAAAGCCGCAGGCGGTTTTCAAGGCTCCCGCCGTATTCATCACAGCGCTGGTTGTGACGACGTGAAAGGAAATGCGATGGCATCGTGCCGTCGTGCCCGGCGTAGACTACGACAATGTCAAACCCCGCCTCGCGGGCGCGCAGGGCGGCCGCGCGGTGCCAGCGGCGATAGGCGCGGATGTCGCTTAGGTCCATGGCGCGGGCTTGTACCGGGTGATCGCGCCAGGTGACGGGGCGGTGCATCGGGCCGATCGGCACTTCGCGGCTGTAGATATTGCCGGTATCGTGGCCATTGTGGACCAGTTCCACTGCCGCCAGCCCACCATGTTTCTGCACTGCGTTCACCATGCCAGCCAGATAAGGTACATCCATGTCACCCCAGAGCCGGGTTTCGGTAAAGGGCGTCACGTCCCCGGTCGGGTGGAAATCGCACTGCTCGGTTGCCACGATCCCCCAACCGCCCTCGGCCTTCATCCCACGCATTGCGATCATGCTGTCGGGGAACAAGCGCCCCATGCCATTGCAATGTGGCGCCTGCATGAACCGGTTGGGTGCGGTGACCGGGCCGATTTGAACCGGTTCGAACAGGATATCATAACGGGGATCACGGGCCATTTGTTCATTCCTTGGCGAACTACGTAGGGGGTCAGGCCTGCGCCCTTGGCCCTAGCACTTGATCTTTTCCATGGTGGGATCGAGTAGCGGTTTGAGTGAAGCCGTGGCGGGGATGCGCACATCGGCCACCTCGACCTCCCAGCTGCCCTCGCTCACCGTGGCGACGGTCAAGGGTTCGTCCATTGCAGCGAACCCGATACCGACGGCCCCGCCCAGGGTGTGACCATAGGCGCCGATCTGCATATGGCCGACCTCTTTGCCGTTCAGATAGATCAGCTCATTGCCGTAAAGCAGCGGTTCGGGGTCTTGCAGCAGGAATTGCAGCATCCGGGTTTTCGGCACACCCTGCGCCTTGATAGCGGCCAGCGCGTCGCGGCCGATGAAGCCGCCGGGCTTGTCCAGCTTCACGGCAAATCCAAGGCCTGCCTCGATCGGGTTATCGGTGTTGTCCACGTCGATCCCGAAATCGCGATAGGCCTTTTCCAGCCTGAGCGAGGACAGGGTCTGCATTCCCGCATCTTTGAGGCCGAGCCCCTCGCCCGCCTCCTTGAGCAGATCATAGACCTGCACCGCGTGAATCGCGGGCACGTGCAGTTCCCAGCCCAGCTCGCCCACGAAGGTCACTCGCATGGCAAGGATGTTGAAGTAACCGACATCAATCTCCTGCACGCTCATGAACGGGAAGGCTTCGTTTGACAGATCGGCAAAGCTGACCTTCTGCATCAGATCGCGCGCCTTGGGACCGTGGATATTGATCTGGGTGATGCCGGCGGTGATGTCGGTGATGGCGACGAACTCGCTTTCGCCGACATGCCGGCGCATGCGCATTTCGGTATGGCCGTGGCTGTTTTCGCCGACAACGACAAGGAACTTGTCCCGCGCAAGCCGGGTGACGGTCAGGTCGGCCTCGAACCCGCCCTGTTCATTGGCCCAGGCGGTATAGACCACGCGGCCCGGTTCCACGTCCACGTCATTGCAGCTCAGCCGGCTCATCAGAGCCAGAGCATCAGGCCCTTCGACCTGGAACTTCGACATCGAGGACATATCCATCACGATCACGTCTTCACGTGCGGCGCGGTGCTCCTCGGCATGCCAGCCGAACCAGTTTTGCCGGAACCACGAGTATTCCTCGATCACCGCCAGTTCGGGGGTCGGGGCGAACCAGTCGGGCTGCTCCCAGCCGTCGCCTTCGGTGAAATAGGCGCCATTAGCCTTGAGCCGGTCATATAGCACCGAGCGTTTCAGATCGCGCGCGGTCTTGAAGCTTTCGTTGTGGAAATGCTGGCCGAACATCTTTCCAAGCAGTTCCGGCCCGCGGTCACGGCGAAAGGCACGGGTGGCGTGGTGCTTGGTAAAGCGGTTGACGTTGATGCCGGTCACATCGATCGGCGGGATGCCATCGACGATCCAATGCGCCAGAACCTTTCCGGTTCCGGCCCCGTTCAGAATGCCAAGCGAATTCATGCCGCAGGCGACGAAACAGCTGCGCAGCTCGGGTGTTTCGCCGACCAGCGGAGCAAGGTCCGGAGTGAAGCTTTCCGGGCCACAAAACAGTTTACGCACACCGATATCCAGCGTCGACGGTACGCGGCTATAGGCAAGTTCCAGGTGCGGGCCAACGCGGTCCCAGTCGGGCTCGATCTCACCGAACGAGAAATCGTCGGGGATGGCGTCCAGTTTCCACGGGGCTGCACCCGGCTCAAACAAGCCCAGCATCAGACCGCCCATTTCCTCGCGGTAATAGGTGTAGGTCGACGGGTCCTCCAGCACCGGCAAATCGCGGCTGAGGCCTTCGACATTCTCGGTGATCAGGTAGTAGTGCTCGGCCGCTTGAAGCGGCAGGTTGATGCCCGCCTTGGCACCCAGTTGGCGTGACCACATGCCACCGCAGATCACCACGTTTTCTGCGGAAATCGTCTGCCCGTCCGCGGTGCGCACACCGGTCGCGGTGCCGTTATTAGCCATGATTTCTCTGACCGTCACACCTTCGAAGATCTGCGCCCCACCCATGCGCGCGCCCTTGGCCAGCGACATGGTGACATCAACGGGATTCGCGCGGCCATCTTCGGGGATATAGAAACCGGCCAACACATCGCTCAGATCGCCAATGGGGAACAGTTCCGCCGTTTCCCTGGGCGAGATCTCATACATGTTGATCCCGTGGCGGCGCATGAAAGGCGCTGCCCGGCGCATCTCGTGTACGCGTTCCTCGTTCGAGGCTATCTGCAGGTACCCCACATCGCGAAAACCGGTCGACATGCCGGTTTCCTTTTCCAGATTGGCATACAGATCTCGGCCGTGGGTGTAGATTTCGCACTCGGCTTCGGACTTCAGCAAACCCGCCACGATCAGCCCGGCAGCGTGCCAGGTGGTGCCCGAGGTCAGTTGGGCACGCTCCAGCACCACCACGTCCGTCATTCCCAATTTGGTCAGGTGATAGGCAGTGTTACAGCCGATCGATCCACCGCCAATGATCACGGTCTGGGCATGGGTAGGAAGGGTTTTCGTCATATTCGTCAGTCCTTTGGCGCCTGTGCGCGGTTATGTGCTCAAATCGATCCAGATGGTTTTCAGTTCGGTATATTGTTCGTGGGCGTGAATTCCGTTGTCACGCCCGCCAAACCCCGAGGCCTTGAAACCGCCGAATGGGGTGGAAATCTCACCTTCGGAATAGGTGTTGACGCCCACGGTCCCCGCTTTCAGCTTGCGCGCATAGCGGTGCGCCTTGGTAATATCGCGGGTGTAGAGCGTTGCGGCCAGACCATAAGCAGTTGCGTTGGCCAGTTCGATGGCCTCTTCGTCGGTTTCGGCACGGGTGATGGCGACAACCGGGCCAAAGATCTCTTCCTGAAAGATTTCCATGTCGCGGCTGACATCGGCGAAAACCGTGGGTTTGAAGGCCAGCCCATCGCCTTTCTCACCGCCACAAATCAGTCGCGCGCCTTGCGCTTTTCCACTTTCGACAAGGCCCGCGACCTTGCTCATATGCTCGGCGCTGACCAGTGGCCCGTTCTGGGTGTCGGGGTCCAGAGGATCGCCGACGATCCAGGTGCGGGCTTGTTTGCCCATCTCGGCAACCAGTTCGTCATATACCGATTTGTGCGCGATAATCCGGCTGTTGGCGGTGCAGTTTTCCCCCATGTTCCAGAAAATCGCGTTGGCCTGAATTTCAGCAATCACGGCGATGTCCTTGGCGTCTTCCAGCACCACGGCGGCGCTTTTTCCACCCATTTCAAGGCAGACTTCCTTCATGTTCGACTGTGCCGCGTATTCAAGGAAATAGCGCCCGACTTCGGTCGATCCGGTGAATGTCAGCGCGTCCACATCCATGTGACGGCCGAGCGGCTCGCCGACATCCGGCCCCATGCCGGTGAGGATGTTCATCACGCCCGGCGGCACGCCGGCCTCGAGTGCCAACGCCCCCAGACGCAGGGCGGTCAGGCTGGTCTGTTCGGCAGGTTTCACGATCACCGAATTGCCGGTGGCCAGCGCCGGGCCGATCTTCCAGGCCATCATCATCAAAGGGAAATTCCATGGGAGCACCGCCGCCACGACACCGACAGGTTCGCGCACGATCAACCCCAGCCCGTCGGGAGCGGACGGCGCGATCTGGTCATAAAGCTTGTCCTGGGCCTCAGCGTGCCATCGGATGCAGTTCGCGGTTTCGGGAATGTCGATTTCAACGCAGTCGGTGATCGGCTTGCCGGCGTCAAGCGCCTCCATCACCGCCAGTTCCTCGGTGTTTTTGTCGATCAGGTCTGCCAGCTTGCACAGGATCGCTTTGCGTTCGGAAGGGTGCAGGGCCGACCAGACACCGCTTTCGAACGCCTCCCGGGCCGAGATTACAGCGGCATCGACATCGGCGGACGAACAGGCCGGAACTCTGGCCAGAACCTGCCCGTTGGCGGGGTTGATCGTATCAAAAGTCCCACCATCAGCAGCAGCGACATGCTTGCCGTTGATCAGCACCTTGTCCGGAAAGCTAAGCCCGGCAGCGATTGCCCGATAATCAGTCATGTTGTTCCCCTTTGTCGAATTATCAGCCGTCAAACGTCGAGAACGGCATAGTGTTTCTTGACCCGCTCGCGGATTTCCCAGCTACAGACCGTACCTTTGGGCACAAAGAAACAATCGTCGGCGCGGAATGTGTGTTTGGTGCCGTCTTCTTCGGTTATGGTCACCTCGCCCTCCAGCATGCGTACGAACTCATGGGTCGGGAAAGGCCGCATCTTGCTGACCATCGGTCCGCTTTCCCATGTGCCGGTGAAGAAGTTCCCAGCATCATTGGTAAAACTGGTTTTGTTTTTCTGAACCGGTTGCTCGCCTTCGATCTCGAAGGGTCTGGTATCCTTCATGGCCTCCAACGGCCCGTTGGGATCGAGAACCTGAATTGCGCCCCTGGCCGAGTCGATCCTGGGCGTCTCTGCCCTAGGGTTCAGATAAGTGATGTAGAACTTCTTCAGGTATCCTTCCTGTTTCCAACTGACCGGGGCGGCGTTGCGAAACGAGACACAAGACCCGTTGGAGCAGTGGACTGCACTACCATCCCCATCGAGCATGTTGAACTCGCCCTCCAGCACCCAGATGAACTCGTCGCCGGGGTATGGGCCGAATGCTTCCTGCATGGTCGTCGTGTCCCACACGCCCACGCTGAATCCGGCTTCCCTGTCTTCGAAATAGACATACACGTGCTGCGTGGGCACGGGCGACTGAAAATCCGCCGGGTCGCATTCCATCTCGGGCATCCCGGTATCGGCGGGGCCGTTTCGTTCCAGGCGGATGACGCGTTGTTCCTGTGTCATGTCAGGCCTCCCATGCCGTTCGCGGAACTGAATCACGTCACTCCGCGACAGGTGATTCAGGCGCCAGGTGCGCGCGGTTTCGGTAAATCCTGACTTGACTCGACTCATAAATCAACCCAAGAATTGAATGAACATTCAATTGATGATATGACGAAATGACCGTCGTTAATTGGTGTTTCGGCTGGGGAAGAATAAAAAACCGCGTGCGGTTGTGCCGCGTAAAGATGCGCCGCAACCGTCTACCAAGGCTTGCCGCAAGCCAGATTGCCAACAACAGGGAGACTGCAAAATGGACATCGCTGATCAGTTAGGATCGCTTAAAGAAGGAAAGTTGAGCCGTCGGAAATTTACGAAATCGCTTCTGGCGGCGGGCATCGGGGTTGCGACGACGCCCCTGACCACGAGAATGGCCGCGGCTGCGGCTGATGACCAGGGTACGTTCTTCACTTGGGGAGGGTATGACATCCCCGAGCTGTTCGTGCCCTACAAGGAAAAGAACGGCGAACTGCCGAATTTCGCAACTTTCGGCGGCTCGGAAGAGGCGTTGACGAAAATGCGCGGTGGCTATGTCGTAGATGTCTCGCACCCGTGCAACGCGGGCATTCCGCGCTGGATTGCTTCGGGCCTGTTCCAGCCCATAGATACATCGCGCCTGTCGAACTGGGCGGACGTGATGCCGGAGCTGTACAACCTCGAAGGCAATATCGTGGACGGCAAGCCCTATCTGGCGCCGTTTGACTGGGGGCAGACCTCGATCACTTACCGCACCGATCTGTTCGAGCTGGAAGGCGAGGAATCCTGGGATATGCTCTGGGACGAGCGATACAAAGGCCGGCTCGGCAGCCTGGCGTCGGGCGGCGACGCCTGGTGGGTTGGCGCGATCAAGGCCGGTGTCGCCCTGGAGGATATCGCAACACCCGAGGCGTTTGAAAAAATCGCCGCCGAGATGCGCGCGCAGCGTCCGCTTATTCGTCTTTACACGGACGATACCACCACGCTGGAACAAGCGCTCGCATCCGGCGAGATGGTTGCTGCGATGACCTGGAACGCCTCTGCAACCACGTTGAAGGCCGAAGGCGTGCCGGTGCGGTTTGCAGCTCCCAAGGAGGGTGCGCTGACTTGGGTTTGCGGCCTGATGATCCACAAGGACGCGCCAAACCTGGACCGTGCCTATGACATCATCGATTCTCTTCTGAGCGTTGAAAGCGGCAAGTTCATGATCAGTGACTACGGCTATGGTCATTCGAACAAAAAGTCGTTTGACGCCTTCGACGAGGCGACGTTGCAGGGCCTCGGCCTCAGCAAGAATCCGACTGACATCCTGTCTGCCGGTCACTTCCAGATCCCGCAAACGCAGGAATGGGAAACCAAGATGAACGCCCTGTTTGAGGAAATCAAAGCGGGCTTCTGATCTCCCTGACCCGGGCTCGATGGATTCCCTTTTGGGTTCTCCAGCCCGGACTTAAATTGCCCACCGGTCTCCACTTCGGTGGACCAGGAGCATTTACCCCACCGCACCAATTTGGAGCACGGCTGATATGAGTGGACAAAGCGCCACCTCTGCAAATTCAGGGTCAACAAGGCCACTTGGAGCCGGACGTCTGAGCAGGTGGCTGCAAAGGTCCGAAGCCGCGAGGGGCTTCTCTCTTCTTTCGCCCACGCTGCTGATTATGACTATCGGCGTTGCTGTCCCGTTCGGCATCCTGATCGTCATGAGTTTCTGGACGCAGATCGGGTTTGGTTTTGATACAAATCCGACGGTTGCGAACTACGAAAACTTCGGTGAACGACCTATTTACGGTGCGCTGCTCAAGCGCTCGCTTTGGATGTCCGGTTCGGCGACCATTGCGACCGTACTGCTCTGTTACCCGATCGCCTACTTTGTCGCGTTCCACATTCATCGCAACAAGATGATCTGGATCGTTCTGATCACCCTGCCGTTCTGGACCAGCTATCTGTTGAGGGTATTCGCCTGGAAAGTGGTTCTGGGGTACGAAGGTGTGATTAATTCGGCCCTCATGACCCTCGGCCTGATCGAGGCTCCGCTTGAGTTTTTGCTCTACAGCCAGTTGGCCGTCGTAATCACCCTGGTGCATACCTGGGCTGCATTCGCCATTCTGCCGATGTATGTGTCGCTTGAGAAAATCGACAAATCGCTGCTTGAGGCCGCGACGGACCTTGGCGATGGCCCTGTTCGGCGCTTTTTCAGGATCACCTTGCCGCTGTCCCTGCCGGGTGTGATTTCCGCAAGTTTGCTGATCTTCATCCCCACGACCGGTGACTACATCACCCCGGCGCTCCTGGGTGGCCCCGACGGGACAATGATCGGCAACCTGATCCAGAAACAGTTCGGCGCGATCAACAACTGGCCTATGGGCGCAACGCTTTCGATCATCTTGATGCTGTCAATCGCCGCCATCGCCTTGATCTTCATGTTCGCCACCAACTTCGTCAGGAAGCGGATATCATGAGCTCAAAATCGTACATACGCCGCCCCAACCGCCCACTGCAGATCTATGCGGCCATCTTTCTGATCGTGCTTTATGTGCCGGTTCTGTTCCTGCCGCTCTTCAGTTTGAACGACTCAATCTACGTGAAGTTCCCGCTCAAAGGCTTCACCACGCAATGGTATGTCGAGTTGTTCAACCGCGAGCCTGTCTGGGCCGCTCTGATGAACAGCGTCAAGGTCGGCACTACGACCTCGATTATCGCGACCGGATTTGGCGTGTTCGCCGCCAAGGCGATCACGCGCTATCGCATTCCGGGGCGCGGGCTGCTGGTTGGGTTCATCATGTTGCCGCTGGTCGTGCCCGGCATCATATTCGGTGTTGCGCTTTTGGTGTTGCTGAGCCAGTTGGGGATTCCCCTGTCGCTTTATACCGTGACCATCGGCCATGTCATCGTCAGCCTGCCCTTCGCCATCGCCACGATGATCCCGCGCTTCGAGGGCTTTGATCCGTCGGTCGAGGAAGCCTCGGCCGATCTGGGTGAAAATGCCTGGTGGACCTTTTGGCGCGTGACATTCCCCATTGTCTTTCCGGGCATTCTGGCCAGCCTTCTGCTGACATTCACCGTATCTTTCGATGAATTCATCATGGCCTTTTTCCTGAGCGGTACAGACCCGACACTGCCCATGTATATCTGGAGTCAGCTTCGGTTTCCCAGGGAATTCCCTCCCATTCTGGCCTTGGCATCCATTATCCTCTTGGTATCCTTCATCCTTGTCTTCATCGGGCAGTGGATCAACCGGGATGCTCAGGCCAAAACCCTTGCAAATGAAGAAGAATAATGACGCAAAACGACGCCTATATCTCGATCCGGAACGTCAACAAATTCTTTGGCGCTTTCCAGGCAATCAATGACGTTTCGATCGACATTCACCAGGGGGAGTTCTTCTCGCTTCTGGGATCCTCGGGTTGCGGAAAAACCACTCTGCTCAGGATGCTGGCGGGGTTTGAAATGCCTACCTCGGGGGAGGTCTTCATCGACGGGCAGCCCATGTCCAGTGTGCCGCCACATCAACGCCCGGTAAACATGGTCTTCCAGAGCTATGCGATCTTCCCGCACCTGAATGTGCGCGACAACATTGCCTATGGGCTGCGCAAACAGAAACTGACGCGGGCCAAACGTGATGCGATGGTCGACGAGATGCTGGAGCTGATCAAGCTGCCGGAATATGGTGACCGCAAGGCCAATCAGCTTTCAGGCGGCCAGCGCCAAAGGATCGCTTTGGCAAGGGCTTTGATCCTCAGGCCCAAGGTTCTTCTGCTCGATGAACCTCTCGGGGCACTGGACAAGCAATTGCGCGAACAGATGCAACTCGAACTGCGGGCCCTTCAGAAAACTGTCGGCATAACTTTCGTGTTTGTTACCCATGACCAGGAGGAGGCCCTGACCTTGTCGGACCGGATTGCTGTCATGGCCGATGGCCGGGACCTGCAGGTCGACACGCCAACACGGCTTTATGAAAGCCCGGTGAATCGCAACGTGGCCAGCTTCATCGGCACGATGAACTTCTTTGATGGCAAGGTGACAGAGATCGCTGATGGCACTGCAAGTGTTGACGTCAAAGGACTCGGACAAGTGTTGACGACGAACTTCGCCCCGAAACTGCGTCCAGGTGATGATGTCTGCATCGCTATACGGCCTGAAAAGCTGAACCTGACCGAAAGTGAACCTCGGGACGTGGGCAACAAGAAGCAAGGTCAGATGGATAAGGCCGCCTATCTGGGTGAACGCAGCCACTACTACGTTCGTCTGAATAATGTTTCGCAGCCTGTCGCCATTTCGGCCCAGAACCTGCAGCGCGCCGAAGGAACGCCGGAAGAAAAACGCCCTGTCTGGATAAGTTGGGAAGACAATGTGTTTGTTGTATTGGAGAACGGGTAAATCGGTCAATCGTGACCGCACAACCAAAATCCGGGAATATGAATGATCGACCGTTTGAAAATAACGAATAGTGCCAGTAAGCAACCCAGAACCGCATCGAAAGAGATGCGGCGCCAGCAGCTGATCGATGCGACCATCGAAAGCATCGCCAAGCATGGGCTGACCGGAACAACCATGACAACGGTCACTCGTGAGGCAGGCCTGTCCGTGGGGCTGGCGAATTTCCATTTCTCGACCAAGCAGAACCTGTTTGAAGAAACCCTGCGCTATCTGGCTGAGGAGCATCACCAGTTCTGGAAAAAGAGCTACGAAAAGGCCAATCTCGCCCCCGAGGCAAAACTCGAGGCGATTGTTGCCGCTCACTTTCATCCCACCATCTGCAAACGCAAGAAAATCACTGTGTGGTATGGCTTTTTTGGAGAAGCAAAATCACGCGCATCCTACCGTACGTTGGTTGCCGATATTGACGCCGAACGGCTCAATATCTCGGCCCGCCTGTGCCGCGACATTATCAAAGAAGGCGGCTATGAAAACATAGATCCCGAAAACGTCGCGATGACGCTTGAAGGTCTCTATGATGGCTTCTGGCTCAACATTCTGATCTATCCCAAAGAATTCACCCGTTTCGATGCCATGAGACGCATACAGGAATACCTGGCCGGCCTGTTCCCCAAGCATTTCGAACGCCCACCAACCCCTGACTGCAAAGGTTGATCCGTGCCAAGAGACCCCCGTTACGACATCCTGTTTGAACCCGTTCAGATCGGACCGGTGACCGCCAAGAACCGTTTCTATCAGGTGCCCCATTGCAACGGCATGGGCCATCAATACCCGTCAAGCTGGGTCGAGATGCGGCGCGTGAAGGCCGAAGGTGGCTGGGGCGTGGTTAACACCGAAGAGGTCGAGATCAGCCACACCTCGGAACTCTCCCCTATCCCAGAGGGGCGGCTTTGGGATGACCGCGACATTCCGCTTCTGGCGCGCATGGCCGATGCGGTTCACGAATACGGCGCGCTGGCTGGAATCGAACCGGCGCATCTTGGCGGCGGGGCGTCGAACAACTACAGCCGAGAGATTCCGATGGGCCCGTCCGCGCGCCCCATCGATTTGCTGGAACCGATCCAGACCCGCGCCATGGACAAGGCTGACATCAAGGCTTTTCGCAAGATGCATGTCGATGCCGCGCTTCGGTGCAAAAAGGCGGGCTATGACATCGTCTATCTCTATTGCGGCCATGACATGACCACCTTTGTGCATTTCCTGTCGCGCCGTAACGATCGCTCGGACGAATATGGCGGATCGCTCGAAAACAGGGTGCGCCTGATCCGCGAGGTTCTTCAGGACACGAATGAGGCCATTGGCGACAGTTGCGCCGTTGCGATCCGTTTCGGCGTGGAAGAGCTGAAAGGCCCCACTGGCCTGACCTGTGATGGCGAAGGGCGCGATGTGGTCGAGATGTTGGCCGATCTGCCGGACCTCTGGGACGTCAATGTCAGTGACTGGCCCAATGACAGCGCAACCTCGCGATTTGAGGCCGAAGGGTTTCAGGACAGCTATGTCTCTTTTGTCAAAAAGGTCACCAATAAACCGGTGGTCGGTGTGGGGCGTTATACGTCCCCGGATGCGATGGTTTCGCTGATCAAGAACGGCCAGCTTGACCTGATCGGTGCTGCGCGCCCCTCGATCGCGGATCCGTTCCTGCCCAACAAGATCGACGAGGGCCGGGTCGAAGATATCCGCGAATGCATCGGCTGCAATATGTGCGTCACCGGTGACTATCTGTCGACCCCGATGCGCTGCACCCAGAACCCCACCATGGGCGAAGAGTGGCGCCGTGGCTGGCACCCAGAAAAGATAGCCGAAAGCAAAACCAGGGATAGCGTTCTTGTGGTCGGCGCAGGCCCCTCGGGGCTTGAGGTCGCGCGCGCGCTTGGCCAGCGCGGTCATCAGGTGACACTGGCCGAGGCCGGGACCGAAATCGGCGGGCGCGTTGCGATTGAAAGCCGCCTGCCGGGGCTGTCGCAATGGCGCCGCGTTGCGGATTACCGGGAATACCAGATCAGCCAGATGGCCAATGTCGATGTCTTCTTCGACAGTCGCCTGACCGCAGAACAGGTGCTGGAGTTCGGCGCCGACCACGTGGTTCTGGCGACAGGATCGAAATGGGCGCGTCACGGCATCGGGCGGCACAACCATGATCCGATCCCGACCGCTGCGGGGGCCATCGTCCTGACACCAGACGAAATCGCCGCTGGCACGGTCCCCGACGACCCCGTCGTGATCTTTGACGACGATCATTATTACATGGGCGGTGTCATGGCCGAAAAACTGCGGCTTGCAGGGTTGGACGTGATCTATGTCACCCCGGTGGCCGAGGTCTCGACCTGGACCCACAACACGATGGAACAGACGAAAATTCAGGCCCGCCTGCTGGAGTTGGGGGTGAACATCGTCCCGTTCAGGAACCTGGTGTCGATCCAGCCCGACCATGTCGAGCTGGCCTGTGTCTTTACCGACAGGAAAGAGACGCTGGCCTGCAAATCCGTGGTCATGGTCACCATGCGCGATTCCGAAGACGCGCTTTACCATGATCTTGTGGCCATCCCCGACAACGGTCTGAAATTCGTCACCCGCATCGGCGATTGCCTTGCCCCGGGAACCATTGCCGCGGCCGTCTATTCCGGTCACCGTTTCGCCCGCGAATTGGGAGAGCCGGTGCCAGAAGGGGTGCCATTCCGGCGCGAACTTCCCGCGCTGGCCGATGACTAACGCAACAAGATCGAGCCCAAACATGACCCGCGATCCCCGCTATGACATCCTGTTCGAACCGGTCAAAATCGGGCCTGTGACGGCTCCCAACCGGTTCTACCAGGTCCCTCACTGCACCGGCATGGGCTGGCTGCGCCCCCGGATGCTGGCCGAAATGCGCGGCATCAAGGCCGAGGGCGGCTGGGGCGTTGTCTGCACCGAATACAACTCGATCCATCCAAGCTCAGACGACCTGCCGCATCCTTCGGCGTCGCTCTGGGATGACAGCGATATTCGCGCGCACCGGCTGATGACCGACAAGGTGCACGCGCACGGCGCGCTCGCGGGGGTCGAGCTTTGGTATGGCGGTATCCGGACATCGAACATGATGACCCGCGAGGTCGCGCTGGAACTTGACAGTTTCCCGAATTCGGCCGGCAACCCGTTCCAGTCCCGCAGGATGGATAAGACCGACATCAAGACCTTCCGCCACTGGCACAAGCGTGCTGCCCTGCGGGCCCGAGATGCCGGGTTTGACATCGTCTATGTCTACGCCACGCATGGCTACCTGATCTCGAATTTTCTCAACCCGGGCATGAACAACCGCAGCGACGAATATGGCGGATCGATGAAAAATCGCACCCGCCTGGTGCGTGAGCTGATCGAAGAAACGAAAGAAGCTGTTGGTGACCGTTGTGCCGTTGCCGTGCGCTTTTCTGCAGATGAACGAATTGGTGAAGACGGCGTGCCGATCCACGGTGAACGACGCGACATGTTCGAAATGCTGGCCGAAATGCCGGACCTCTGGGATATCAACATCGCCGATTATTCGCTGGAGATGGGGGTGTCGCGCTTTGTCAAGGAAGCCCCGCTTGAGCCCTACATGGATTTTGTGAAATCAAGGACGACCAAGCCGGTCGTCACCGTTGGCCGCTTCACTTCGCCCGATACGATGCTGAGCCAGGTAAAGCGCGGCATCATCGATCTTGTCGGTGCGGCGCGACCGTCCATCGCCGACCCGTTCCTGCCAAAGAAAATCGAAGAAGGGCGTATCGATTCCATCCGCGAATGCATCGGCTGCAACGTCTGCTATTCTGGCGATTCCATCGGCGTGCCGATCCGCTGCACGCAGAACCCGACCATGGGCGAGGAATGGCGCAAGGGCTGGCACCCCGAAAAGATCGAGCCCAAAGGCTCGGACAGTTCTGTCCTGATCGTCGGGGCAGGTCCTGCTGGGCTGGAAGCCGCCCGAGCCCTTGGTGAACGCGGCTATCAGGTGACCCTGGCCGAGGCATCCCGCGATCTGGGTGGACGGGTTACCCGCGAATGCGCGCTACCTGGGATGAGCGAATACGCCCGCGTGCGCAGTTACCGCGAACAGGAACTGCTTGAAATAGCAAATGTCGCAGTCTACCGCGAAAGCCCGCTGACCGTTGAGGATGTTATGGCCTTCGAGGCCGACCACGTCGCCATCGCAACCGGCGCCACATGGCGCAAGGAACGTTTCAACGGCGAGGCATATGTATCGGTTGCTTCTCCCGGCACGAGCCCCGAGATCCTGACACCTGATGACATCATGAACGGCGTCGCGCCCAAAGGCCCGGTGCTGGTCTATGACGAGGACGGCTATTACCTTGGCGGTGTTATCGCGGAAAAGTTGCAGCAAGAAGGCCTTGGGGTGAGCATCGCAACGCCTGCTGACAATATTTCAGACTGGGCCGGTAAGACATCCGAGCGCTGGCGCGTGCGCACCAACCTGATGAAACTGGGCGTCGAGACGATCGTTTCCCACAGCCTGCAAAGCTTTGACGGCGAAACCGCTACTTTGACCTGTGAATATTCAGGTCAGGAAAAACCGCTGGCCGTCGGCTCGGTGGTCATGGTCACTCAGCGGAAACCTAATGATGAGCTTTATCAAGAGCTTCTGGGCGCTGTGGGTGGGCAGGCCGAGAAACTCTCCTTCACCCTGAAACGGATCGGCGATTGTGAAGCTCCCGCGATCATCGCGGCAGCGACCTATGCAGGCCACAGATACGCCCGTGAACTGGACACGGTGGTCGACACTGACGAACCGCTGAAACACGATCGCGTGGATGTCGGAGAGACATCCTCAACAGGTGCCGCTTGAAAGGGAAAGCGGCAGGCGCAATCCTCACCGCTGCCGCGGTTATTATCGGCAGCGCAATACTCCTCTTTGCCAAAAACCGCACCGCCGTTCCCACGCCTGAAGCCAGGGAAGCCGAAGCCTGTGGCTCCTGCACGGCCCGTCACCAGAACCTGAAGCGTTTGCGGGATGCGCGAAGCTCGGAAGAAAAAGGGGACGAGTAATGGCGCGCGGATTCGAAAACCTGTTCTCGCCATTGCCCGTCGGGCCAACTACGCTGAAAAACCGTATATTTTCAACAGGCCACATGACCGTCATGCTGGAAGACGGTCAGCCCAGCGATGCCATGGTGGCCTACCACGAGGCCCGCGCGGAAGGGGGCGTCGGGCTGATCATCCTTGAAGCGGCGCGCACCCATGCCTCGGGTGACAGCGGCCGGCCGGCGATCCGCGCCTTTGAGGATGCCTGTATTCCAGGCTACCGCCGCATTGCCGAGGCCTGCCACCCTTTTGGCTGCAAGGTCTTTGCCCAACTTTCACATCCGGGTCGTGAAATGCCCCAGGCGGCTGACGGTACACTGGCTGTGGCTGTGGCCCCTTCGGCTATTCCGAACGAACGGTTCCACGTCATGCCGCGTGAGATGCCGGTTGCACTGATCAAGGATATTGTCACCGGGTTTGAGGCGGCTGCCAGGCGCATCCGGCTGGCCGGATTGGACGGGACCGAGGTTGTTGCCTCGCACGGTTACCTGATCGCCCAGTTCTTCAACTCCCGCGTCAATGTCCGGACGGATGAGTATGGCGGTAGCTTTGATAACCGGCTGCGCTTTGCCCGCGAGGTGCTGGCCGCCGTGCGCCGGGGCGCGGGGCCGGATTTGACCATCGGCATGCGCCTGTCAGGGGAAGAGAAAGACCATGACGGGTTGGAAGGCGCCGAATGCCTTGAGATAGCAGAGGCCTTGGCCAATGGCGGTGTGCTTGACTTCCTCAACGTGACTGCGGGTACATCGGCGGGTCTGGCCGGTTCGGTTCATATCGTCCCCCCGATGGCAGTCGAAACCGCCTACACGGCACCGCTCGCCGCCGCCATTCGTAACCGGACAGCCATTCCCATATTCGTGGCGGGCCGGATAAATCAGCCTCAAATCGCCGAGGAAATTTTGGCCAGCGGGCAGGCCGACATGTGTGGCATGACCCGGGCAATGATCGCCGACCCACAAATGCCCGCCAAGGCAAAGGCAGGAAAGGTCGATACCATCCGCGCCTGTGTGGCCTGCAACCAAGCCTGTATCGGCCATATGCTGAACGGCTATCCGATTTCGTGCATTCAACACCCCGAAACCGGGCGCGAGCTGGAATTCCACCCCCGCAAACCGGCAAAATCTCCCCGTCAGATCATGGTTGTCGGCGGAGGGCCTGGGGGGATGAAGGCCGCCGCTGTCGCGGCTGAGCGCGGGCACCGGGTAACACTATTCGAAGCGTCTGGCTCGCTGGGCGGTCAGATCAGGCTTGCGCAGCTTCTCCCCGGACGGGCCGAGATCGGCGGGATCATACAAAACCTTGCCCGTGAGATGCACGCAGCAGGCGTTGAAGTTCATCTGAACCGTAAAGTGACACGCGATCTGGTGGAGCGCATCGCACCAGATGTGCTGGTCCTGGCCACTGGCGCCACGCCTTTCATTCCGCATTTGGAAGACAGCGACGAAGCCCATGTCGTGACCGCCTGGCAGCTATTGCAAGGCGAGACGAATGTCGGTGCACGGGTTGCAATTGCGGACTGGCGTTGCGACTGGGTCGGGCTTGGTCTGGCCGAACGTCTTGTCCGCGATGGATGCCATGTCCGCCTTGCGGTCAACGGTACAATGGCCGGCCAGTTGATCCCGCAATATGCCCGCGACAAATGGTTGGGCGACTTGCACCGGCTTGGGGTTGAGATCATCCCCTATGCCCGGCTTATTGGGGCAGACAAAGACTGCGCCTACTTCCAGCACACTCTGAGCGGGAAACCCATCGTGCTTGAGGGCATCGATACGGTTGTCACGGCACTTGGCAATACGCCTGAAACATCGCTTGCCGACAGCCTCGGGGGCCGGAGTTGCGAAACCCACATGATGGGCGACTGCCTTTGCCCCAGAACCGTCGAAGAGGCCGTGCTCGAAGGGCTTCGCGTCGGAACAGAAATTTAGTCGGCCGTCGGCTGGAGAAAGGACCGGGAACCATGGCTAAGGAAACCACCGAGGAGACCAAAGGCATTCAGGCCAAGGACCGGCATTTCCTGCACCCGTGGGAGGACGTCACCACCATTGGCGCCGAGGCCAGGATGGTGATTGCCAGGGGGGATGGCATCTATATCACTGACAGCGACGGCAATCGGCTGATTGATGGCCCCGGTGGAATGTGGTGTGTGAATGTTGGCCATGGCCGCGAAGAGATCGTCGAAGCGGTCGCCGCGCAAATGCGGGATCTGACCTATTATTCACCCTGGTCGGCCACGGCCCCGCCCGCGGCGGTTCTTGCCGAAAGGTTGGCCGGGCTTGCCCCCGGAGACCTGAACAACGTATTTTTCACCACCGGCGGATCAACTGCCGTCGACTCGGCACTTCGTTTTGCGTTCTTCTACAATAACTGCCTTGGCCGCCCCGAGAAAAAGCACATTATCTCGCGCGTCGGGGCCTATCACGGCAGCACCCATCTAGCTGCGTCATGTTCCGGCAAGATGCTGGAAAAGGCCAACATGGACATGGTCGAGGACCGGGTCCACCTGATCCCCAATCCCGCCCTGCGCCCGGCCGGCATGTCGCCCGAAGAGTTCTGCGACCAGAAAATCGCCGACCTGGAAAACAAGATCATTGAACTGGGCCCGGACAAGGTCGCGGCCTTCATTGCCGAACCGGTTCTGGCCTCGGGAGGGGTCATCATCCCACCTGAAGGGTATTACCGGCGTTGCCACAAGGTGTGCCGCAGACATGATGTGCTCTTCATTGCTGACGAGGTCGTGACGGCTTTCGGGCGCCTTGGCCATTACTTTGCCAGCAAGGATGTTTTCGGGGTCGACCCCGACATGCTGACCACGGCCAAGGGGCTGACCTCGGGCTATGTGCCGATGGGGGCCTTGTTCATTTCCGATCGACTGATGGCGGATATCAAGGCGGCTAGGAATGAACCAAAGAGCTTTTTCAGCGGTTTCACCTATTCGGGCCATCCAGTTGCAGCGGCGGCGGCCCTTGCGAATCTCGACATATTCGAACATGACGCGCTGCTTGAGCATGTAGGAAACGTGGCGCCCCATTTCGAGAAGCGCCTGCAAGAGCTTGCCGATCTGCCGATGGTCCGGGACGTCCGGGTGAAAGGCCTGATGGCCGGGGTGGAATGTTGCCTGGACAGGGACAAACCGGACGAAGAGCGCGACATGAACTTCCTGTTGAAGGTCGATGAGATCTGCCAGGAAAACGGCCTTTTGCTGCGCCCGGTCTATTCTTCGGCCGTCCTTTCCCCGCCATTGACGATCACCACAGCCCAGATTGACGCGTTGGTTCGTATTCTAAAGCAAGGGCTGGAGGCCGCATGGAATCAAAGGACGTCCAACCCGGTATAGAAATCACTCCATCCCATAGCGTTTCAATGGGAATGCACGTTCGCAGACAACCCGATTTCACAGGACCACTTCAATCAACAGGAGAAGACTGATGACTGCACACACATTCAGACTTGACCCGGGCCCTGAGGGCATGACGCCATCTGAATTCACAAAGCAAAGCAGTTTCACAACCGAAAAAAAGACCGAGATGAACCTGTACGCCTACGCTGCGGAAGACGAAACTCTGCTGTCCGGCGTATGGGAATGCGCACCCGCCCGCGTGGAATACCCGGATGGCTACCCGGTTCACGAGATGATGCACATCATCTCGGGTTCGGTGACACTCACCCATCCGGACGGAAGATCCGAGACGTTCGCTCCCGGTGACACATTCTTCATTCCCAAAGGCAGTCCCTGTACGTGGGAAAACACCGAGACGATGCGGAAGTTCTACATGATTGCAGCCTGACCGGGGGGACCTGGAGAAAAGAAGCCCTGTCGACGCATGGGGGTGACCTGCCCCCAATGAACCGGGCCATTCAAAAGGAGAGTTTGTTCTCGTAACGTTCAAAGCGACGAGGAGAACAGACGATGCGCAAATCACGTTTCACGGAAGAACAGATTGTCGGTATTTTGCGGGAGTATGCCGCCGGTGCGAAGGTCTCGGAGCTGTGCCGCAAGCATGGGATGTCGGACGCAACCCTCTATAAGTGGAAGGCCAAGTATGGCGGCATGACGGTTTCCGAGCTGCGCAGGTTGAAGGACCTGGAAGCCGAGAACGCCGAACTCAAGCGTCTCTTGGCCGATGCCATTCTGGATAACGCCGGTCTCAAGGGGCTGCTGGCAAAAAACTCCTGACGCCTGCACACCGCCGGGAAGCCGTGAAGACGCTGATGGAAGAGCATCAGTTCACGGAGCGGCGGGCGTGCAGGCTGGCCGGGATTTCACGGTCGAGCCTGACCTATCAGGCGCTGCCAGATCGCCACGCAAGGCTGAGAGAACGCCTGATCACCTTGTCGGGCAAGCACAGGAGGTATGGGTATCGCATGCTGCATGCAAAACTGGTCCGCGAGGGCTTCAAGGTGAACGTCAAGGTCGTCGAGCGCCTCTATCGCGAAGAGCGGTTGTGGCTGCGCCGCACCAAGCGCAAGAAGATCCCGCGCGAAGGCCGTGAGGGCGCTTGGTGCCCGATCGCCGCCAACCAGCGCTGGTCGCTCGATTTCACCAGCGACGCGCTGGCCAATGGCCGCAAGTTCCGCACCGCCAACCTCAAGGATGACTGCACCCGCGAGTGCCCGGCCATCGAGGTGGATTTCTCTTTGCCGGGCGAGCGGGTCGTGGACATGCTGGAACGGGTCGCACGGGAACGTGGATATCCTGGTCGTTGACAACGGCCCAGAACTCCGCGGCCGGGCTATGGACGGCTGGGCGGATGATCACGGCGTGCAACTGTATTTCATTGACCCGGGAAAGCCGACGCAGAATGCCTACATCGAAAGTTTCAACGGGCGCTACCGCGAGGAATGCCTGAACCAGCATTGGTTCATCAGCATCTTTGAAGCCCGCGAGATCATCGAAGACTGGAGGATCGACTACAACACGCAGAGGCCGCACAGCAGCCTGAGATACCAAACACCGGAGGAGTTTGCCGCCGAGCGACCCTTCGACAAAACGCAATGGGCACCGTCGCTTGAGCTACCTGATGGCTCCGCGCCTGCGCCCATTGCTCACGCCGCCGAATGATGGCACACAAAGGGAGAACAAGCTCGACTTACGAGTGGCCCTGAAAAAGGGGGCAGGTCACGAGCCCAGAGATCACTCGCCTGGCGGTGATGATGTATGTGCGGTTTTCGCTTTCGCTTCGCAATGTCGAAGACCTGCTCCATGAGCGCGGCATCGAAATCAGCCATGACTCCGTTCGGTTTTGGTGGAACCGTTTCGGCCCG
>Ga0316207_10000795_pt1 | contig 44798 bp, 49 predicted proteins | sample 6weekpyrite_MG_FD_204943 | JGI IMG/M metagenome (GOLD analysis project Ga0316207, IMG submission 204943) | Microbial mat bacterial communities from mineral coupon in-situ incubated in ocean water Damariscotta River, Maine, United States -... | ecosystem: Environmental > Aquatic > Marine >... | reverse complement strand
TTACCAATAAAAACTGAGCGCAGATGAAGTTAAGGCACTTTTTATTGGTAAAACCTGTGATGGTTATAATCCGATAAAGGACAAAGACTATAAACTATTTACTCAGGATGATAGTAGCGTTTTACATCAAAATCCTAAGCGTACTAAAGAACGCCCATGGAAAGTAACGGATGATGGTCAACACTGTGTTAAATTTAAGAAATTTCGTTGTGGCACTATCCATGATATGGGTGAGGGCGTTTATCATAAAATGAGAGATGGCGAGCATATTAATACTTTAAAAAACTTTAGAGAAGGGAATGATTTATAAGAAGGTTTTTCTTAAAATTAAAAAGGGGCTGTTACAGCCCCTTTTTTTATTGATTGTATAAAATATTCTATTTAGGTGGACGTGATGCACGTTTGCGATCACTTTCACTTAGCATTTTCTTTCGAATACGAATAGATTCTGGTGTCACTTCGACAAGCTCGTCATCATCAATAAACTCAAGCGCCTGTTCCAGACTCATGCGAATTGGTGGAGACAGAGTTAAGTTTTCGTCGGTACCGGCAGCACGTACATTCGTTAACTGCTTTGCCTTAATTGGATTAACAACTAAATCATTATCACGTGAATGGATACCAATAATCATGCCTTCATAAACTTCTTCGGCATGCCCAAGGAATAAACGACCACGTTCTTGCAGGTTAAACAATGAATATGCAAGTGCCTTACCTTGTGCATTTGAAATGAGGACACCATTTAAGCGTTGACCAATGGTACCAGGCTTAGCTTCATCATAACGATCAAATACACTGTAGATTAAACCACTACCTTGTGTAGCCGTTAAGAATTCTGTTCTAAAACCAATCAGACCGCGAGCAGGTATAGAGTAATCAACCCGAACACGACCGTGCCCATCGGGCATCATATTTTTAAGTTCGCCGCCACGTTCACCAAGTTTTTCCATTACTGATCCCTGATGTTCTTCTAAAACATCGACGGTCAGTTGTTCATATGGTTCGAGACGTTTACCGTTTTCTTCTTTAAAGATAACTTCAGGGCGAGATACGCCAAGCTCAAAACCTTCACGACGCATCGTTTCAATTAAGATAGAAAGGTGTAATTCACCTCGGCCGGATACGCGAAATTTATCCGGATCATCCAGTTGTTCAACTCGCAGTGCAACGTTATGAATGAGTTCCCGCTCGAGACGTTCCTGAATTTGTCGAGAAGTAACAAACTTGCCTTCTTTGCCTGCAAATGGTGACTTGTTTACCTGGAAAGTCATGCTAACTGTCGGTTCGTCAACGGATAGTGGTGGCAATGCTTCCACGTTATTCGGGTCGCATAAGGTATCCGAAATATTTAAGCCATCAATTCCCGTAAAGGCAATAATATCACCGGCTGTTGCTTCGGGTATTTCTGTACGTTGCACACCCATTAAGCGCAGTACTTGTTGAATACGTGCATTACGGGTTTCACCTTTATCATTAATTAAGGTGACAGCAGTGTTGGTTTTAACTTTCCCGCGCGTAATTCTGCCTATCCCAATAACACCGGTATAAGTATTGTAATCAAGAGAGCTTACCTGCAATTGAAGCGGGCCTTCAGGATCTACATCCGGTGGCGAAACGTGTGAAACAATGGTTTCGAGTAATGGAATCATGTCGCCTTCACGAACATCTTCATCATGACCAGAGTAGCCTGCCAGACCAGAGGCGTAAATAACGGGGAAATCCAGCTGCTCGTCCGTTGCACCCAGGCGGTCAAATAACTCAAAGGTTTGATCCAGCGCCCAATGTGCGCGAGCACCTTCACGGTCAATTTTGTTTACGACCACAATTGGGCGCAGGCCACGGGCCAGTGCTTTCTGGGTAACGAATCGGGTTTGTGGCATTGGGCCTTCAACGGCATCGACCAATAATAAAACCGAATCCACCATCGACAAAACACGCTCCACTTCACCGCCAAAATCGGCGTGGCCGGGTGTATCCACGATATTAATACGGTAATCATTCCACTCAACAGCGGTATTTTTCGACAAAATGGTGATACCACGCTCTTTTTCCAGCTCGTTGGAGTCCATTATTCGATCTTGCGTTTCACCGCGGCTTTCCAGCGTATTGGTTTGTTCCAAAAGCTTGTCGACGAGCGTGGTTTTACCGTGGTCGACGTGGGCAATAATGGCGATATTTCTCAGGTTTTGCAGTGAATCCACAAGCTGCTCCGGGGGTGTTTAGTGTCTACGAATCTGTATCAGAAACAAAAGGCGCGCATTATACCCTAAATACGGAAAGATTAAGGTTTTTATTATCGCTGACCGATAAAGTAATTCTGAAAATAGCCAGTTTAAGGGAAGAAAAATGAGCGAAACTAGTCAAAATATTGGAAATGATACGTTGCCAATGGATTGGAGCCATATTAAGGAAACGGTAAAAATGCTTAATTTAGCAGTGGCACGACTTGAGCATGCCATGACCGATGGTGAAGACTCAGTTGGAACATTGACGGACTCATTTACGTCGCTGGCGGCTAGTATTTCCACCATGGGAACAGCTGCGAATGACCTGCCTGAAAGTGGAATAAAGGATACCATTTTGCGTAACTGGCACTCTGTTTCAACCAAAGTAAACGAAGCCATTGTTGCCTTCCAGTTTTACGACCGCCTCACCCAGCGTCTTGTACATATTTCGAAAAGTCTCGCGGAGATGACGGAGTTGGTCGATAACGACACGCGTATTAATGACCCATATGAGTGGAAAGGCTTACAGGAAATGATTAAGTCTAAATACACTCTGGATTCGGACCTGGCCATGTTTAATGCCATTTTGGCAGGCAAGTCGGTGGAAGAAATACTGGCCGAAGCACGTGAAAATTATAAAGATGATAATGACGTAGAACTGTTTTAGGACTATCTTTTTAGTCTAAGTTTTTTCTATATGACCGAGTAACCAGACTGTGAACGAAGGTCTTTACCTGCTGTCGTAAAGTGACTATGATTCGCATTTTTTATACCTTATATATATGGACAAATTTCTAACAGGATTCAACTTGAAGTATTTGCTACATCCATTACGCACAAATCAGCTTATTACACTTTTGCTTATCTGTGCTTTAAGTATGCTGACTGGTTGTTCCTCGATTATTTCATCAGCGACCAGCAAATTGGCTGGTAACCTATCTAGCACCATATTAAATTCGGATGATCCACAAACTGTTGCCGATGGCGCTCCGGCATATTTACTTCTCGTTAGTAGCTTTCTGAAAGATGGAGGTGATAATGAGGCGCTGTTACGTTCAGCCGCAACCTTGCATAGTGCATATGCCGGTGTATTTATTAAAGAGAAAGCACGTGCTAGCAAGATGACTTCAAAAGCGTTTGATTACGCATTAAAAGCTGTTTGTATCAGTAACGAGAACCATTGCAAAATGCGCAAAATGCCGTTCAATGAATTGGAACAAGCATTACTGGAACTAACAAAAGATGATCTTGCTAACTGGTATACATTAGGTACAAGCTGGTCGAGCTGGATTCAGGCGAATAGCCAGGACTGGAATGCAATCGCAGATTTAGCACGGGTTAAAATTATTTTTGCCAGATTACTTCAATTAGAGCCTACCTATAAACAAGGCGGGGTACATTTGTATCTTGGTGTGCTTTCTACCTTGTTACCGCCTGCCTTAGGAGGTAAGCCGGAAATTGGCAAGAAGCATTTCGAACAGGCAATTAGCTTATCAAAAAATAAAAATCTGATGGCAAAGGTTTTGTATGCAGAAAAATATGCCAAACTTATATTCAACAAAACATTACACGATAAACTTCTAAATGAAGTAATTAAGGGTGACCCGGTAGCGCCAGATTTAACCTTAATGAACACGCTGGCACAGGATAAAGCAAAACAGTTGTTAGCACAAAGTGATGATTATTTTTAGACAGAACATAAACAGAACAGATATAGCCCCGGAAAACATTATGAAATATATTCACAGCTTAATTTTATTATTTACATTCTCAGTATTTACACAAAGTGCCTACGCTGTAACGTTTAAAATGGCAACATTGTCACCGGAAGGTTCGGTGTGGATGTCAAAAATGCGCGAGGGTGCAGCAGAAATAAAGAAACGCACAAAAGGACGTGTTAAGTTTAAATTTTATCCCGGTGGCGTAATGGGTGACAGCAATGCGGTATTACGTAAAATTCGTATTGGACAACTGCATGGTGGTGCATTAACCGGTGGTACACTTACCCGTTTTTATAAAGATAATCAGATCTACTCTCTGGTAATGAAATACAAAACACCAGACGAGATTAAATATATCCGTCAAAACCTGGATGCAACTGTACAGGAAGGCATTAAAAAAGGTGGCTTTACTACCTTTGGTTTTGCCGAGTCTGGTTTTGCCTATGTGATGTCATCGAATAACCCAATACCAAGTGTGGCGGCCTTACAAAAACAAAAAGCATGGATACCAGCAAATGACGAAGTCGCTTTAGAGGCAGTTAGTACATTTGGTGTAACCCCAATTCCATTGCCGTTAGGTGATGTGCTTGCCGGTTTGCAAACAGGATTAATAGATACCATTGCAGCATCTCCTATCGGGGCTTTAGCTTTACAGTGGTATACGCAAATTAAGTATATAACAGAATTGCCCGTATTATATTCATACGGTGTATTAGCTATCAGCAATAAAGCGTTTAAAAAAGCTAAACCGGATGATCAGAAAATTGTTTCTGAAGTAATGACGAAAATATTCAAAGAGATGGATGTTATCAATAAAAACGATAATAAGTCAGCTCTTGCGGCATTAAAGAATCAGGGCGTAAAGTTCATTAAGCCAACTGCCGAGCAGGTAAAAGAGTGGTTAACCTTTGCAAAAAAATCTCAACAGCGTATGCTTGAAACAGGAAAAATAAGCAAAGAAATTGTTGCCAGAGCAGATAAGCTACTGCAACAGTACCATGCAAAAAAATAAAACCTCAGCTTAAAACAGGCAAAGAGCGAGTGTGTTAGAACAACTAACAAGATTTAGAGCTGTATTACTTAAAATAGAAGATTGGGCTTTAATCGGTCTGTTGCTCGTCGCCATTATTCTGGCTGTACTGCAAATATTCCTTCGCAATTTTTTTGACTCTGGCATCGTCTGGGCAGATGTTTTTCTTCGTATCATTGTTTTATGGATTGGTATGTTCGGCGCAATGTATGCCAGCCGAAATAATGAACATATCAATATAGAACTGGGTATTAAATATCTGTCTGATAAGGTTAAACCATATGTACAGGCAGTGGTTTTTTTATTTACAGCCATCATCTGTGCCATTGTTGCCTGGTATAGTGTTGATTTTGTCCTTTTAGAGTATCAGGATAATGCAATGGCTTTTGCAAAAGTGCCTGTCTGGTTTACCGAAGCGATTATTCCCTTTGCATTTATTAGCATTTCACTTCGCTATCTTATTTCGACAGTTTTATTATTTTTACCAGACTCAACGCGAGAAGCTAAATGACCATTACATTAATTGTCGTTGCTCTTGTTCTTCTTGCGCTATTTGGCGCACCGTTATTTTCGATTATATTAGCTGTTGCCATGCTGGGGTTTTATTCAAGTGAAATTGATTTATCAGTTATCACTATAGAATTGTATAGACTTACGAATACACCTTTATTGTTAGCACTACCATTGTTTACCTTTGCTGGTTATTTATTAAGTGAATCAAATACATCAAAACGCCTGGTGCGTTTATCCAGTGCTTTATTTGGCTGGCTACCGAATAATTTATCGTTTATTACTTTAATAGCATGCGCTATGTTTACAGCCTTTACCGGTGCAACGGGCGTCACCATTGTTGCACTGGGCGCGTTATTGTTACCAGCATTAAAGCAGGCGGGTTATCCTGAAAAATTCAGCTTAGGCATGGTTACTACCTCAGGTAGTCTAGGTTTACTACTACCGCCGTCATTACCATTAATTTTATACGTGGTGATCGTTCAGCAACTAAACATGGAGCAAACCGTTACCATGGAGCAGGTTTTTCTGGCCGGGCTGTTTCCTACATTGTTAATGATTAGTGTATTAGTTATGTGGAGCCTATGGGTAACGCGAAACAACCCGGTTCCACGCAGTGAGTTTAATAAATGTGAACTACTGGCAGCCCTTAAAGAATCCAAATGGGAAATCCCGCTGCCAATATTCGTGCTTGGTGGTATCTATACAGGCTTTTTTGCAGTGTCTGAGGCGGCAGCCGTAACGGCACTGTATGTCATTATTGTTGAAGTGTTTATTTATAAAGAAGTCTCGTTGCAACAACTACCCAAAGTAATGCATTCATCCATGATTATGGTTGGTGGTATATTATTAATACTGGGTGTAGCGCTTGCATTAACAAATTACTTAATTGATGCGGAAGTACCCATTCGCTTATTCGAGTGGATAAAAGCAAATATAGAAAGTAAATACACTTTTTTAATACTGTTAAATATTTTTTTACTTATTCTTGGTGCGATACTCGATATTTTCTCTGCATTGGTAATTATGATTCCACTTATAGTTCCGGTTGCACTTGGTTTTGGTATTCACCCTGTACATTTAGGTATTATCTTTCTGGCTAATATGCAGGTTGGTTTCTTTACACCTCCCGTTGGTATGAACCTGTTTATCGCCAGCTATCGTTTTAAAAAACCAATTACTGAAATTTACCAGGCTACAATTCCATTTATGATTATTCTATTAATGGCAGTCTTAATTATTACCTATTGGCCGGCATTAAGTTTATGGCATCTGGATTAGTCTAACTTCAGTATTGTGCGCATATTGTCATTCCCACGTAATGGAGACACATAAAGTAACAAAAGGTGAAATTATGTATAAAGGTGGTTGTTGTTGTGGAACAGTAAAATTTGAAATTAACTCAGGCATTGAAAGCATCGTGTTTTGTCATTGTTCACAGTGCAGAAAATTACAGGGCAGTGCCTTCGCCAGTAATGGCATCGTTGATTCTGATAACTTTAAAATTACTGCAGGTCAACAAGATTTAACCGCGCATAAGTTAACTGAAGCTCAAACGCGTTATTTTTGTAAACACTGTGGTTCGCCGATTAAAAGTGAAAATAGTAAAATGCCGGGTAAGGTTCGAATACGACTTGGCACAATCGATGGTGATATTATAGAGCAACCGCAGGCACATATTTTTGTCGGTTCAAAAGCAAACTGGGAAAACATTTGTGACAATGTCCCGCAGTATGATGAGTTTGAGCCGGGCCGTTAAAATGTGAATTTTTTATAATAGCATAGTATTTTTAACCAGGAATTTTCTCATCATCTCCAGGGTTCGTCTATAAATAAACCAGGGATTAAAACATAGATTATTTATGAATGATATTTGATTAAGAATTTGAGTGCGAGCCGAGTATTATATACATATAAATGAGGCAAAAAATGTATCATGTAATTGAGTCAGTAGAGTCAAATTTAGGTGAGTATAAGTTTTATGAGCATCATGTAATATTAACAGCATATGAAGGTGTGGATATTAACTTACAGCATTCAAGTGAAATAGTATCATTACTGAATAGAAAAATGAAAAAACCTTTTGGGTGGATATCAAATAAAGTAAATAGCTATTCAGCTAATCCCCTGATTATGCTTGATGTTGTCCCAAATGTACCACTTTTAAAAAGTTATTGTGGTGTCATTTATAATGATGAATCAAAAGATTATACTAAATATGGTAAAAAAGTTGTGCCTGTAGACTTTCCTCTTGGGAAATTTAATGACATTAATGAGGCGGTAGAATGGACGCTAGATATTGTCGGGGTTAAGGACTTATAGCTTTGAACTGCTATATACAGGTTTATTAAAAACTAAATTTATAAACATAAATCAATTTTTTAGTTTTACATCCGAAGCTGCATTCTAATAAACAGTCTGTCAAAATATAGTTTAAAGTAACAATAATTTTAGGGAAAAGTAATGAATTTTAAAGGATTTTTAATCACTCTCTTTTTATTATTGATTGGTATGAATACGCAGGCTGCGCCCGATATTTACCAGGGCCCAGATATAGTCGGTACCCAGAAAGATACACCAGAAGGAAGCAGTGCAACTATTTATTTAAGTAAGAAAGGGCAACGTATTGATGCGCAGAGTGATGTTGGTGAAATCATTATGGCATTTAATTCAACGACTAAAGCATGCTGGATCCTTAATAAAAAGAAGAACATGTATACGGTGGGCAAGGTAAAAGGAAAGTCGGCTGAATGTGATGCAATGGGTATGTTTGATCAGGGTGATACCGCATTGGGTGGGCTGATTAGTATAGTGCCATGTCGAAATTACGAGAAAAAAACGTTTAAAGCAAATGAAAAACTATACGGCCGTGCGGTTGAACGTTGGCTTTGTATTAGCCAGTCGCAGGGTATGGGGGCAATGCAATGGTTTGATAAGGAGCTTAAGCTCGTGATTAAAGAACAAACTTATACGGGGGAAATGTCTGAGTTTATAAATATTAAAAAACAGACGGTACCTGTTTCATTGTTTGCAGAACCTACAGGTTACAAAAAAGTAGATAAAAATACTTTCTGGACGACGATTATGCAGGATGCTATGAAACAAATGTAGTCAGGTTGTGGCAGATTAAATTGTTATTTTCTTAGAATTGTCATTCCCGCGAAGGCGGGAATCCATAAGCATATATACAAAAATCTTCTTTAGCGAAGGAAGACTGATATGACACGATAGTCACTATTATCTGTTTTTTGATCAATCGATTATCGCCTTCTCGGGAATGACAAGTTATATAAGATCAATCCTGGATGGTTGCCTGTTACAGCATTAAGAAATCTTTAATCTGATCTTTTTTAGCAATGGTATCTTCAAAACCTAGCTCAATTAAGTCTCGACAATAACCTTTTTCAAATAACAGGTAGCTCATTAAACTTGAGCCTTCTGTTTTCATTGCGCCAATACCACGTAGTAGCATGCGAATGGAGCCCGGCATATCTTTAGCGTAAGGGGCAGCAATTTTACCAATATCTTCACTGGGTGAGACTAACAAGGTATCTACATTTCGTAGTGGGATATCATGTTCTATTATTGTTTCATCTGGAATTCTGCTTACAGTTTTATTGATGCGAGTTAAGCGCTCCAGATCAGCTTCGAGACTATCGAGAAAAATACTGTTTAAAACATGAGAAGCAATATCTGCAAAGCTGGGTGTTTCTTTCTGACTAATACGGATATCAATATCTTCGTCTTCTTTGCGATTACCAATAATCATCAAACGCTCAGCGCCTAAATGAAGCGGTGCACTGAGTGGCGCAATTAAGCGAATCGAACCGTCACCAAAAAACTCACGGTTTACTTTTTCCGGTTTAAAAATAAATGGAATGGCGGAGGATGCCATCAGGTGATCAACGTTAATTGCTTCCCTGCAACCAATTCGTCTGGAACGTTTCCAGCTTTTTATAGAGGGATCTCCCTGGAAGAAAGTCACGTTTTGACCCGATGAGTAACCGGAAGCAGATATACTCACTGCATGTAGATGGCCATTGTCGATGTTGCGTTGTATGCCGCGTGTATGTAAATAGTTACTGAGTAGTTCATGGAGGGGCGTGCGGTCGAGCAGGTACATAGGTTTATTTTTGGCAAAGCTGGCCAGCATCATGCCCATTAACCAATGAGCCCCGGTTTTTATAATGCCGCCTGCACTGGTACAAAATATTTGATCGCAATGGAAATTTCCCCAGATAGTAAGCAGCCGAAAAACGGCTTTTTTATAATTGTGTGAAGCACTGGCGAGCGCCGCTGCATTGATAGCACCGGCAGAGATACCAGAAATAATATTAAACGGGCTTGGTTCGCCTTTTTTTACCAGCTCAGAAACACCTTTCAAAACGCCAACCTGGTAGGCTGCACGTGCACCGCCGCCCATCATGACCAGACCTAACTTTGGCTTTGTCCCGTTTAGCTTCTGGGGTTGGTTACTTTTTGAGCTAATATTTTCAACATCCATATCAGTAGTGGCGACCTCGTTATACTAACTTTAGTAGATCTCTATTAATTTTAGCGGCTAAAACCCTAATAGCCTTTAATTATTAACGATTTTGCCGATAACCTGTTTAATGACGATACCGGCAACTGAACTGGAAATGATAAAACCAACCGATCTCCCTGCGCCGCCACAGGCGGCATTGCAGATAATTCGTGCCTGCGCGCGGGAAGATGTGACCAGTAATGAAATTTCGGACATTGCGGCAACCAATCCGGCTTTAGCTGCCGAGCTATTACGCGTTGTTAACTCACCGTTATATGGTCTTTCACGTGAAGTTATTTCGATTAATCATGCTGTATCGGTTTTAGGTTTGCGTGCACTACGCAATCTGGTTTTGTGTACTTCTATACATGACGCTATAAGCAAAGAAGCCATTCCCGATTTTGATGCAGAGGCATTTTGGGAAGATTCGTTACGGCGGGCAATTGTTGCAAAGAAATTAGCGGGATATGTTAAGCAGGATCCTGATGAAGGTTTTACCGCTGGCCTACTGCAGGATTTTGGTTTACTCATTTTATTCTATCTGCACCCCGAGCAAGCTAATGAATGGCAAGGCATGAGATTACTTTCACCCAGTGATCGACTTAATGCAGAGCAGCAGCTTTTTGAAATTACCCATAGCGAAATTGGCAGGAAGCTCATTGAGTTTTGGGAGCTACCTGTATCATTAGGTTTAGCGATAGGTCAGCATCATGACGCAGGGCCAGAAGAAAATCTAAGTTTACTTTTGCAGGCGGCCGACTGGCTGAATAGTGTGTTTATAACCAACGACCCTTCTAATGCACTTAAAGATGCCACACATCTTGTTAATAAGCTGCTTAATGTTGAAGATGAAAAGATAACAAATCTATGCGAAGAATTACCTCAATTAGTGACCGAGGCAGCTGATAGCCTTGGACTTAAAATTGAAAAGCAGGTGGATTTTGAACAGGTGATGCGTGATGCCAATGTGCGACTGGCAGAAGAAAATACAGAGTATCAGGAACTTACCTGGAAGCTGGAAAAAGCATTGCGTGAACGCGATGCTTTAGCAGCTGAACTTAACAGCGAACTTGAGCTTGCACGTGAAATTCAGGCCAGCCTGTTACCAAAAGAACAGGATAATTTGCCGGTACATGGTATTAACATTTCAGCAAAAGAGTTATCCGGTGACTTTTATGATTTCTTTAAACTTGATGATGGCCGGATTATGTTTAACCTGGGTGATGTTTCTGGTAAAGGTATGCATGCAGCAATGTTAATGGCAAAAACCAGTAGCCTGTTCAGGTGTCTGGGCAAAAAAATTCATTCACCTGCTGAGTTATTAAAAGTTATTAATAGCGAAATTTGTGAAACCAGTATTCGCGGCATGTTTGTTACGATGGTTGCTGGTATTTATAACCCGAAAGACAGAATAGTCACTTTAGTAAATGCGGGTAACCCGCCGCCTGTATTATTTAATCCGTTGGCGAAAGACAAAAAAATTCAGTTACTTGCAGCAGATGCACCACCAATTGGAATCGTGCCGGGTATGGCATATGAGGAAGTAAGTGTAAAACTGGGAAAGGGCCACCTGTATATTTATTCAGATGGTATAAGCGAAGGATTTACCCCGGAAGATAAAGAGCTAGGAGTGAATGGGCTGGTGTCACTCATTGCAGGGTTAGATAATGCGCCGGTGCAGGAACGCATGGACGCTATTATTGAGCATTTGTCACAAAGCAGCAAAGGACAGCGTGATGATATGACGCTGCTTATTATTGAATAAAAAGGATTTAAGCTTGTCTTTTTCGAATCTGAAAATACTTGAATTTGATGCAGAAGCCATCAACTTAAAAGCAATTCGTGAAAATTTACGGGGAATTTTTTCTGAGCAAAATATTGATAAAAATATTGCAGATGAAATGGTCATTGCCTTAAATGAAGCCTGTATGAATATCATCCAGCATGCGTATAAGGGTGCTGCTGGTAAAATTCAAATTAAAATAGAAAAAAATGCGACACAATGGCGATTTGAGCTTATAGATTTTGCACCAGCGGTCGATATAAAAAGCATTAAAGCAAAGGATTTAGCAGAAGTTCGACCTGGTGGATTAGGTGTAAATTTTATCTATCAAATTATGGACAGCGTGGACTATCAAAATATTGCAGAGTCAGGTAATCGTCTGGTTTTAATCAAAAAAATAAGTTAGCGAGAAAAAATGGAATGTAAGATTGAAAAAAAGGAGCAGCATAGCATCGTCACATTAGCCGGTGAAGTAGATTTACACTGCTCTGCTGAAGCACGGAAATCTATTTTAAGCCAGATTTCAGAAATGAAACATGTCATGGTGGATCTGTCACAGGTTAAATACATCGATAGCTCCGCGATAGCCAGCCTCGTGGAAGGTATCCAGATGGCAAAGCATGCAAATTTAAAATTTTCCTTAATATCCGTTAGTAATGAAGCCATGCAGGTATTAAAGCTGGCACGTCTGGATAAGGTTTTTAGTATTTTTAGTAATGAAGATGAAGCATTAACGGGTTAAACGTAAGATGCAATCTATAACACGAAATATTGAAGCGTTAGGTAAAAAAACATCTCAAAGTATTGAAGAGTGTGGCTATATAGTCATGCTTTTTCTGGAAAGTATTTTCTGGCTGGTATTTGGAAAGCGACGCAATCAGTCAATCAGAATGGCAGCAATTGTCAGTGAGGCAAAACAGATAGGTGTAGATGCTGTTGCTATTTCAGCTGTGCTTTGTTTTGCAATCGGCATTATGTTGGCAATACAGGGTATTGAAACTTTAAAAACATTTGGTGCGCAGTCACAGGTTATTCTGGGTATTGCGCTATCTGTTACCCGTGAGTTCTCGCCTTTAATAATAGGCATTTTAGTCGCTGGTCGTTCTGGTTCATCGATTGCTGCAAGACTTGGGACAATGAATGAGTCTCAGGAAATTGATGCATTACAGGTAATGGGTATTAACCCTGTACGTTATTTAGCAACACCGGTACTTGTAGCAATGATTATTATGTTGCCTTTACTGACTATATTGGGTGACTTTATGGGTCTGTTAGGTGGTGCAGTTTACTCAAATATTGAGCTTAATATTAGTTTTGCAGCTTATGCTGAACGTAGTTTTGAAATTCTCAGTGTGGATGATATCGCTCAAGGTTTAATAAAGAGTGTGGTTTTCGCAGGTATTATTGCTCTGGTGAGTTTGAGTAATGGTTTTCAGGTTTCTGGTGGAGCAGAAGGTGTTGGTCGCGCAACAACACGTTCAGTGGTTATGTCGATAAGTTTTATTGTATTGGCTGACATGATCTTTACTTATTTTTTAAATCGTTAGGGGCAGTGGTTAGATGGACTTAGCCATACAAGTTGAAAATTTAATCAGCCATTATGGTGATCGTGAAATCTTGAAAAAAATTTCACTGGATGTACCTCGTGGTGAAATACTTGTCATTATGGGTGGTAGTGGTTCTGGTAAGAGTACATTTTTAAGAAGTTTGTTAGGACTGAAAAAAGCCACGTCTGGAAAAGTATATTTACTTGGTAAAGATATTATGCAATTGAATGAAATGGAAATGCAGGATATGCGTAAGAACATGGGCGTGGCTTTTCAGGGTGGTGCATTATTTAACTCATTAACGGTTGGTGAAAATGTTCGCTTACCCTTGCATGAGCATACTGAGCTTGATGAAGCAACAATAAATATTATGAGTCGGATGAAACTGGAAGTTGTTAACCTTTCAGGTTTTGAAGATTTAAAGCCAGCTGAACTATCAGGCGGCATGATAAAACGCGCTGCTTTAGCAAGAGCGATTGTAATGGATCCCAAGCTGTTATTTTTTGATGAACCTTCAGCAGGATTAGATCCAGTTGCTTCTGTTGAGCTTGATGAATTGATATTAAAGCTGCGTGATGCTTTGCAAATGACAATCGTAGTTGTTACACATGAACTTGAAAGCGCGTATAAAATTGCAGACAGAATTACAGTTCTTGATCAGGGAGAAATATTAATGACAGGAACAGTAGATGAAGTTAAAAATTCATCGAATAAACGCATTCAGAGTTTGTTGCATCGTCAGGCAAGAGACGAAGAAGTTGATGCGGAAGAGTATTTAAACCGTTTAACGAGAGAAGCCAAGCGTCACTAAAATGAAAAGGGATACGATAAATTATTTATATGTTGGTGGCTTTACCATTACAATGTTTGTATTGCTTGTTGTTTCTTTGCTTAATATTACCGGGCGTGGTAGTAGTGCAGACTATTATTATACCATTTACGAGAACGTATCCGGTATACGTGAAGGAACAACGGTTACCTATGCTGGCTTTCAGGTTGGGCAGCTTGTTGATATTGAGCCAAACCGTAACAATGGCAAAACAACCTATAAGCTTAAACTTGCTGTAAAAGAAGGATGGCCTGTACCGGTTGACTCTTTTGTGCGTGTAGTATCACCTGGATTACTTGCTGAGTCCCAGATTGATATATCAGAAGGGCAGGCTGTAAGTTTATTGCAGCCAGGCGGTGTCCTTGCCAGCAAACCAGCCCTGGATATGATGGCTGTACTTAATTCGATGGGCGGTGAGTTTTCAAATATTAGTGAAGCTGGTTTAATCCCATTGCTTAAAAATATAAATAAGCAGGTAGATGGTTTTGGAAATAATATTCCGGTTATTGTGGATGAGTCAAAAGAACTTGTGGCTTCACTTAACACAGTATCCAAACGCTTAAATAAACTGCTAACAGATGAAAATAGTACGCGCTTAAGCAATGTAATTAATAATACTGATGCAATGACATCAAATTTAGTTAGTTTATCTTCACGACTAGATAACATAACTGAACAGCTTCAAAGCCTTGTCGATAGTTCAAATAAAATGATTGCTGATAATAGCACCGATATTCGGCAGTCAATGCTGGATTTACGTAAGGCATTAAATAGCGTGTCTCAAAACATGGAATCGATAATGTATAACCTGGATGTCTCCAGCCGTAATATAAGCGAATTTTCACATCAAATAAGGAGTAATCCGGGTGTCCTTCTCAATGGTAAACCGGTAAAGGATGAAGGTAAGTGATATCTAATCAGCTCATGCGTAATATTTGTTATATATGCTTAGTTGCTTTAAGCGTACTCTTAACGGGTTGCTTTGGTAGTCCAGCTAGTGTACCTGAAGACAGATTCTATACACTAAAAATTAATAAGCCTGATAATGTGGCAACAAAATATAAAAATATAGCCATTGAAAAAGTGCGTGCTTATGGTTTGTATAATGAACGTGCCATGCTTTACGCAAAGTCAGAATTACCATTACAGATTAAACGTTATCATTATCATCATTGGGTAATACCACCAACTAAAATGATTCAGCAGGGTTTAAAAGAATACTTAGACGAGAGTCAGGTTGCATCAAATGTTACGTCTAATTCTATAAGTCGAAACACCGGTTTAAGAGTATCAGTCGAATTACTGGCATTTGAGCGTGTTATTAGCAAATCAAAGCAAATGGTAAGAGTTAAACTTGAATTTAATGTTATTGATGCCATTGGCAAACAAAAAACTTATCAATACTATGAGAGTGTTGCAACAGATAAGAATACTCTGCATGCGGCCGCAAAGGCCTATGGTATAGCTTTAAGTAATGTTTTTAAGAAATTATTAAAAGATCTTTAAAAATGGCGCACTTTAGAACCTCTTCGAGGTTCATTAAGTACTTCCTGAACTCACTTCGTTCGTTCTGGTCGCGCAACCCTACGACGAACTCCCAGCTAATCATAAAGGTCGGGAGTTCGAATCACAACTTAGTTGAGATCTGTATGAATAATGAGTTTAGCTTTTGTAGTGTGTGAAGTGGCGCGCCCGGAGAGATTCGAACTCCCGACCAACTGGTTCGAAGCCAGTTACTCTATCCAGCTGAGCTACGGGCGCGTGGTAAGGTGATTCTAGCATAGAATTTTCAGCTAGTCTGTTGTTACAAATTTGCATTGTTAGTAATTGAGGATTGCTAATATCATTTCAACTTAAGACATCATAATTAATACAAAACCACCGACAAATATGGCCGCAGCAGTGAGTTTATTTAAAATTGGCACCCAACTACGTGTGCGATTATTTTCAGCTCGTAGTGTTTTAAGCTCTATATAAGGCACGGGTGAGCGACGATACCAGCCTTCAACGGTAACACTTTGCCCGTGGTAGTCTTTAGCACCTAATAAGCTAAAGAAAAATTCCCAAAGGGCGAATGGCTGGCGATAGTCCAGAAAGATAATACCGGTACTGTCTTTTAATACAAAATCTTCTGAGAAAATATACCCTGGTACACCACGGCCGATTATCATGCCGTCAATTTTACAGGGTACTGGACGAATGGCGGATACTTTAACCCGTTTTAATAATGATGCAACGGACATTGAAGGAAAAAAGCCTTCTTTATAACTAAATTGAAATTTAATTAACAAAGCCAGACCAGTAAGCAACAGTGTGCTACCAATGATAAATTTGGTGTTTACATCAAAGCCACCCGCTAGCAATACCATTGCATAGAGCGGGCTAATAATAAAAGCGATAACAGGCAACAGATAAATAAGAATATCAACAGCAAATTCATCCCAGTAGGATTCAGGTTGTTCCTGATCAAATACAATATAAGGTTTTTTGCCCATATGAACGGCCTGATCAGAAAGATAGCGTAATCGGTTTGCAATTAATGGATGAGTGGAATTAAGTTCGTACCATTTGGCCCATGGGTTCCATAAGTCCCAGCGCATGGCGTTCATTACGGTTTCTTTATTTACTTCATGTTTGCGTTGGGCATCATCAGAATAACTGGAAATTGCGAAAGCATTAGCTGAGTTTGCATTAAAAATACCAAGTGCACTGATAGCATCAAGATTAGGATTTCTGCTTGAGTCCGTTTCATCATCATCGTTGGGTATTTCCTTTTCCTGGCCAGCAAGTCCATAGGCAATTTTAACCAATGCGCTGGATAGGCTGGATGGATTGTGTGTGGCATTACCAGCAAAACGATCGGCATGGTACTCGCGAGTTCGTGAAAACCATAATACGATGTATTCACTGACGATATAAAGGGCATAGGCTACCATGGCAATGGTCATTTGCGCGCCAGCATTTTTATTATTTGAAGAACGGGTAGAAACCAGGGTTCGATATAAATAATAAAGTAATAAAGGTACAAGTTGTACAACAGTCATTAAGAACATATCCCAATGAATGGCATGCCCCATTTCATGAGCAACCACCGCTTCGACTTCATCAGGGTCGAGTAATTCCAGAATGCCTCGGGAAATAACAATTCGTGCATTACTCGGAGTATGACCATAGGTAAATGCCTGTGGAGCACCGTCATCAATAATGCCAATGCGAGGGTATTTTATTTTATGTTGTTGGCTAATCTTATCGATAAAAGCATTTAAGTGTGGTGGTAATGCCTGAGGTGTTTGCCACTGCATGTGGTACATCCAGCGTAGCGATATATCCATAATAAAAGGGCTGAGCAAGAATTGAAGGATTGCAAACCCAACACCGATAGCGAGTGCAATATTTGGACTTACACCGGCAAATTCAACAGCAGTAATAAGAAGCAGTCCTAAAACAGTGTATAAGCCAATTAAAGTTAAACTGGAGCGTAGAAACAGGTTAGGTAATTTAAGTAAACCAGCCTGTAATGCACGATGGCGTTGACGATCTGTTTTTGCTTTTTTTTGTTTTGCATGCTTATCGTGGCGTCGCTGAACAGCGGAGTCGGTTTGGAAAGTTTCTTCTGTAAGCTTTATGTTTTTTTCGTGATTGATGAGCGATTTTAATTCGGTATCATCAAACCATATACCCCCTGAGGCTGGACAATAGTCTAATGTGATTAAATCATCATAGACGATTTGTTGCATAGGTTTTTCGGTTCGGGGTGAAATTTTATAGCCGGGTTGTGCTTTAGAAATTGCTGCGGTTAATTTTTTATCGACTTGCTTTGGACGTTTTATAAAATGAAAGATTTCACCACGGTCAAGCCATATTCCTTTACATTGCTTGCAGTAGTCAACTTCTGATCCTTGCCGGGTCATCATTGAATGTAAAGGTTGATCACTACAATTTGGACATTTCATTATTATTCCGTTTATGTCTATTACTAAAGACTAAATTTATTCTATTTAATATATAGCTATTTGTGAGCTATATTGAAATGTAACGAGTAATTCGATTTTTTTGTAAAGTTTTACTTTTTTCGGCGCTGTTCAACAGCATCTGCTAATTTATTTAATACAGGTACTGTCGTCTCCCAACTGATACATGCATCAGTAATACTTTGACCGTATGTTAATTCATTTCCGTTAACAACATCTTGACGACCCTCAACTAAATGACTTTCCAGCATGATACCCATAATGCGTTTGTCGCCATTTGCAATTTGTTCTGCGATGTCTGCACTTACATCAACCTGACGTTGGAATTTTTTCTCGCTATTAGCATGACTGGCATCAATCATTATCATTTCTGGCAAGTTTGCTTTACGAAGTTGTTCAGCTGCAATATTAACATTTTTTGCATCATAGTTAGGTTGTTTGCCACCGCGTAAAATAACATGCACGTCATCATTACCAGTGGTTGTAAAAATAGCGGAATGACCTTGTTTGGTTAAGGATAAAAAGCTATGTGGTTGGCTTGCTGAAGTCAGTGCATCTACTGCAATTTTTAAGGTGCCGTCGGTTCCGTTTTTAAAACCAACCGGGCAGGATAAACCGGAAGCAAGTTCACGGTGAACCTGGCTTTCAGTAGTACGTGCACCAATGGCTCCCCAGCTAATTAAGTCAGCCAGGTATTGTGGTGTAATGAGATCAAGAAATTCGGTTCCAGCTGGTACACCCATATCATTAATGTTTGCAAGTAGCTGTCGTGCAAGATGTAAGCCTTTGTTGATTTCATAACTATCGTCAAGGTTAGGGTCGTTTATTAACCCTTTCCATCCAACAGTCGTACGAGGCTTTTCAAAGTAAACCCGCATAACTATAAGCAGTTCTTTTTGGTGCAGTTCACATTGCTCTTTTAATCGTTTGGCATATTCAAGTGCGGCATCTGGATCATGTACTGAACAAGGTCCGACAATAACAAGAACACGATCATCTTTACCGCTTAAGATATTGTGGATAGCATTACGCGTTTCAAAAATAGTTTTACGACCAAAATCACTAACTTTTACATCCTCAAGCAATTGCTGTGGAGGGATAACTTCCTGTAAGCCCGTTATACGTAGGTCGTCTGTTTTATACTTCATCGTCATATTCTTGCTATCTGAGCGGTTAACTGGGGTTGAGCATTTTTTTGACCCTATCTCTTTGAGATACCAGAGCCAAAAGGATACCTTAATATAATATCACTGTTTAGGTGAAAGCTGTGAAGTGTAAATGTATCTTTTGGTCAGGTAAAGGCTTGATAAGTCGATAATTTAACTTAATTTAATCGTTTTTGTGTGGTTGCGCATAAAGGGTATCTGGAGTATGTTTTTGATAGTTGCAGGGAATCACTATTTTAAAAGGGGAATCGGCAAATGATAGGACAAAAGAATATTGTATTTGGATTTATTTACCTGGTTTTTACAGCCTCTTTGGGTGTCGTAATGGTGGATAAATATGAAGATTTTGGGAAAGCCGCACAGGAAAAGCAGACCAGTGTTGGGCGATTACAGGCACTAAAAGGCAATGGTTTTGAAGAAGAACTGGAGCCACTATCGGCAATGCAAATTGCCAAAGCTAATACAGCAGGTGTACTGGGAATTAATAAACTTAACAATACAGAGGCTGAGATTGATGCGATAAAAGGGGGGCCGCATGCACATGGAAACCTGGAGGCGGTATTAAATATTATTGCCGGATTAACCTTGTGCTTTATTTCTGCTTCAGCAGCAATAAAGCAACTGATCAGCTGGCTCTTTATTGTTGGGGCTGTGATGCACTCAGGGATGCTTTATCTGAGAACAATCTTTGAAGTACAGTGGGCTAACACCTTGCTGGATACAGGGATTGGGCCGTTTGCTATCTTAATTGGTTTGTTATTAATGGGCTTAGTGAGTATTAAATATTTTAGTGATAAAGTTGTGACAGATTAAGCGTATTTGATGCATGCGAATATTTTATCCAAAAATTAAGGCCTACCAGACTCATCGTTTAAAAGTGGATGATGTGCATGAGCTTTATATTGAAGAGTCTGGTTCGGTTGATGGAATACCAGTTATTTTTATTCATGGTGGCCCGGGCGCTGGCTGTGTTGAATGTCATCGGCGCTTCTTTAACCCGGAAAAATATCGAGTCATTTTGTTTGACCAACGCGGAGCGGGGAAGTCCACTCCGCATGCAAGCCTTGAAAACAATACAACTCAGCACCTTGTTGCGGACATGGAAGCCATCCGTGAGTATTTAAAAATCGACAAGTGGGTTTTATTTGGTGGCTCGTGGGGATCTACCCTGTCTCTTGTTTATGCGCAAACGCATCCAGATAAAGTATTGGGAATGATTTTACGCGGCATATTTTTATGCCGACCTGAGGAAATACACTGGTTTTACCAGCAAGGTACCAGTAAATTATTTCCGGATGCATGGCAGGAATTTTGTAGTCCCATTCCCGAGAGCGAGCGGGGTGATATGGTTGCTGCTTATTATAAACGTTTAACCAGTGATGATGAACTCATTCGCACTAAGGCAGCAAAAGCATGGTCTATCTGGGAGGGGCGCACATCAACTCTTAAACCAAATGTTGATGTCGTAAACAGTTTTGGCAACTTACATACAGCTGTCAGTTTGGCACGTATTGAATGTCATTATTTTATAAACAATAGTTTTTTACAGCCTAATCAAATTTTAAATAATGTCGATAAGTTAAAAGAGATTCCTACGACTATTGTGCAAGGCCGTTATGATGTTGTTTGTCCAATGGAATCGGCATGGGCGTTGTTTCAGGCTTTACCTATGGCTGAGCTTGATATCATTCCAGATGCAGGCCATTCAGCCATGGAACCTGGAATTATCGATGCACTGGTTAAAGCAACAGATAAGATGGTCAGGCAACTTAAGTGATAGCTTTAATTCAGCGTGTAAAACATGCAAGCGTCAACGTAGATAATAAAACCATTGCTGAAATAAATCAGGGACTGCTTGCCTTTATTGGTGTGGAGCAAAATGATGATGCAGCAAAAGCAAAAAGACTTGTTGAGCGTGTATTAAGCTACCGTGTTTTTTCAGACGAGCAAGATAAAATGAATTTGTCCGTAAAAGATATACAAGGTTCGGTACTATGGGTATCTCAATTTACACTTGTTGCCGATACTAAAAAAGGCAATCGACCGGGTTTTAGTCGGGGTGCACCACCGGAGCTGGGTGAAAAATTATTTAAAGATGTTTTATCCTTTGCAGAACAGCTTCATCAGCATAATGCAGCCGGACAATTCGGTGCAGATATGCAGGTTTCATTATTAAATGATGGGCCGGTTACATTCAGGTTAGAGGTGTAAATACCAGAAGATCAGGAGCGACTACCCCATATTTTTGCAACAGCGCGATCCGTGCCTAGTAAGCCAACAATTAAACCCACAAATGCTATTAAACCAAAAATAACAACTGGCAGAAAATAAGTTATATCAGCATCTTCAGGCATTAAATAAACAACTGATGAAGCAAGCACAGTAAATAAAAAACTAATTACGAGAAGTATTTTACGATTGAGTGGTTTGTAGCTATATTCTTCTGTACCACTTTCAAAAATATTAAGAAGTGGGGCAAAAATTTTACGTAAGGTTTGCTTCATAATGGCATTATAAACCAGAAATATGGACAATAATAACAAAAATAAACAGGTTGAATCGCCCTGTGTTAGGAATTGCTGTTTAAATGAGGAAGATATATGTCTGGGTTGTTTCAGGCATATTGATGAGATAGTTGAATGGAGTTCAGCGGATAATATTAGGCGACAGGTAATTTTAGAGTGTGCTATTCAACGTAAGAAAGAGCATCAGTTAAAATTTGAACGGTAGCTGATTTTTATAACGTAAAAAAATGTGCCATGAGTGAAAGCCCGCTTAAGACTTAAATGCGTCAGCGCTAGAAAAAACTAAACAAGCTCCTCAATTACATCATAAAGCTTTTGCTTACTAATTGGTTTGGTTAAAAACGCATCCATTCCTGCATTCAGGCAAGTTTGCTGATCTTCCTGTGTCGCATTTGCTGTAAGAGCAATAATAGGTGTGCGCTTAGATGCATCTTCATGGTGGCGCCATTTTTTTGTAGCTTGCAGGCCATCCATTTCAGGCATACGCATATCCATTATTACCAGGTCATAGTGATTATTAAGTAAAGATGTAAGTGCAACTGCGCCATTTTCTGCATGCGTTACCTGATGCCCCGCTTCTTCTAAGAAGGCAGTAATAACTTTTGCATTGATTGGGCTGTCTTCAGCAACAAGAATTGATAATGGCTGTCTATCGCTGGTTTTGACTTTTTTATCGCTTTCGGTATCACCAATGTTATTAATCTTTTCCTGATATTCCCATGGAATTTCAATCCAGAAAGTTGAGCCTTTACCGGGTTGGCTATGCACATCTACGTGCCCATTCATCAGTTCAGCCAGGTTCCTGATAATAGTCGTACCCAATCCGGTACCTTCCTCTTTCAGGTTGTTTTTGCACTGATAAAATGGGTCAAAGATATTCTGTAAATGTTGTGAATTAATTCCAACGCCAGTGTCAATGACTTCAATGCGCACACGGCATATAAGTTCGTCTTTATTGACTGGTGTTATATTGATAGTAATGCCACCTTGTTGCGTGTACTTTACTGCATTACTCACAAGGTTTAACAAAATTTGTCTTAATCGGTTGCCATCGCCAATAAAGATGGTTGGTAAGTTTTCATCATAATGATATTCGAGAGAAATACCTTTTTTTGTTGTGATAGGTGTAAACATGCCACAAACACCATTAACAATTTTAGGCAGATCAAAAGGTTCTTTCTCGAGAATAAATTTACCAGCCTCAATCTTTGATAAGTCTAAAATATCGTTAATTAATGAATGTAACGCAGTAGCGGATTCATCCAGTGAATCAACATAATCTTTTTGTTGTTCTGATAATTTTGTATCGTTTAGTAACGAGGTCATTCCAATAATGCCACTCATCGGAGTTCGTATTTCGTGGCTCATGGTAGCAAGAAATTCACTCTTTGCCTCGTTAGCAGTGTCAGCGACTTCGCGAGCTTCCTGTAAATTTTTAAGCATCCTGTTAAGATAAAGAGGCATAATAATTAAAAAGAACGAATAGACCAGTGAGGTAGAGGTATCATCTATCCAGTAGTTTTGTGTGATCAAAAACCACTGGTAACCAGCAAAGCCGGCAATAACAGCAGCAAGTAATGGTCGTCGACCAAAACGAATACCATAGCCAACAAAAATCCATGGATAAAGTAAATAGAATGCACCAAACGGGCTGGTGCTTGTTAGTACCATTGAGTAGGTTACTGAGCCTAAATCAACTGGTACCATTAAATAGCGTCGTAGCATAAAGTCAGGATATTTAATCACACTGGCAGCATTAATAAGTGTAATCAGAAGAAAAACACCTAAAAAAATAATAAATTGGCTTGGTGGTGCTGTAAAATAACCATAATGAATACCTAGTCCGATATAGGTGCTGGCAAAAAACCAGATACCCAGTCGTACAAAGGTTTGACCGATTTCTGGATTACGGCCAAGTTGTTGACGAATTTGCTTAATATCCATGTTGTTAATATAAAGCACGAACAAGGTTAATAAAATAGTTATGGCAAAACAATCTGAAATAAAAGTAGAAATAACAGCTGACAATAAATGTAGTTTTTGTAAGGGGACTAAATGTTGCATCTATACTACACAGGAAATAGAAACCCCCAGAACAAAAGATGACTTTGATCACCTGCTATGGCAGATGGCGCATAAAAATATTCAGGTTTACAAAGATGAAGGGGAGTGGTTTTTATTAATAAATAACGAATGTCAATTCTTGGGTAAGGATGGTCGCTGCGGGATTTATGAAACGCGGCCGCAACTGTGTCGTGATTATTCAAATGATTTTTGTGAATATGATGAACCGGCTGAAAATGGTTTTCAGTTTTATTTTAAAACCTACCAGGAGCTGGATGCTTATTGTAAGAAACGTTTTAAAAAGTGGGATAATAGGTTTACCAGTTGATCTTAATCTTAAATTGATAAGTGAGTTCTCACGCTTAATTATATTTTAATTTCACAACTCGCTGCGTGAGCTGCGAGTACCTTTTCTTTGCTTGTCCAAAGAAAAGGTACGAAAAGAAAAGACACCCCCAGACTTGTGCTCATGTTATTCACATACCCTGCGTGTCCTCGTTAAAAAAAGGCGGCCATTGCGCTGCTCTTGCACATCCCTGTGCTACGCAGCATTTGTATTTCCTATACGGCACTCGCAAACAGGCTGCGCTTACGCTTTGCTCCAGCTAGCCCTGTCTGGCTCGACACCAATGGCCTAGTTTCCTTTTTTAACTGCGGTACTCGGCTGCGTCTAAGGGGAATTGAAAATCCCGCGTAACAACAAAGGATAAATAGCAACCTTGTAAACTACTTTTATTGGTAAGTGGTTATTCCCCTTTCGGCGTATTTTTGTTGTGTTGTTAAAGCGCAAGTGACACCGAAGGGCGAGACAAGGATGGCGAGCTTTTGCGATCAGGCCAGGACGGCCTGTCGCAAAATGTCCTGAGCATTAACATAAACAATAAAATGCTGTTACGACGAGGGGTGTGCTTTCTTTGGTGACTTTCTTTACTTATATAAAGAAAGTCACTCGCCTCAGCTGCGAAGCAGCGGGCGAATTAGTTTTAAAAATAAGTAGGTTGTAAGAGCCCGCATGTGTCTGATATACAGTACGAGTTGTGACATGAAAAAGTATAAAAATACGGATTCCCGCCTAAGCGAGAATGATATTCAGGAGCACGTTAGCACGAGGCGAGACAATTAAGGCATGATCTCTTTAAAACTATGAATAGCCTCAAACTCATCAACCTCTTTAACAGGTTGCTGTGTATCAGGCTTATAAATAGAAAGCAGATGCCTAATGCCATATTTTTTTGCAGAGCGTAATACAGACAAACTATCATCTATAAAAAGTGTTGACTCATTTTCGAAAGGTACTTTTTCTTTTAGTTTATCCCAGAATACAGTCTGCTCTTTTGGCATACCAAAATCATGTGCACAAATAATGTGATCAAAATAATCGTGCAATTGGGTTTTATCCAGTTTAAGCGCAAGACTTTTTTGATGTGCATTGGTAACAAGTGCTGTGTCAATATTTTTACTGTTTAATATATTTAGAAATTCACGAACATAAGGATGTACTGCTATAAGGTGTGCAACTTCAGCTTTAAGCTGTGCAATATCGAGTTCAAGACGTTCTGTCCAATAGTCAACACAATACCAGTCAATGGTTCCTTCCATTTCTTTATAGATTGGCATTAACTTGTCGTAGGATGCATTAAAGGACAGGTTGTGTTTTTCGGCATAACGAACGGGCACATGGTGTTGCCAGAAATGATTATCGAAATTCAAATCAAGCAGGGTACCGTCCATGTCCAGGAGCACGGTTTTAATATTTGCCCAGTTAATCATGGTGTTATTCTAAAATGCATTTTGCAGTAATTAAATTGATTTTAATGAAATTTTAAAAGTTTTAGCTAGACTTAAAGCTATACCTGATTATGCACGGGATATATCAATTATGCATCTAAATAAAATATTTTTATTAAGCATTCTTCTCGTACCCTTTCAATTTGTACTGGCTAATAATTTAACAGAGGCAGAACTGGAATGCTGGTTGAACAGTGATGATCCTAATCCACCACAGTTTAAAGGTGTTGAAGTTAATAATGGTGAATTATTATTTTTAAATAAAAAACCGTTAAAACCGGTCCATCATCACCGTAACTCATTAACTGTATTTAAAAATAGCCTTAAGGATGGCTGGGTTAAACTGGAGCAGTGTCACCGAAATATGGACAGGGTGCCGCGTGTACAGGTAATGTTTAACAAAGAAAAAATTCGGGATATTAAAATCACAAAAACCAATGCAATCGAAAAATCATGGGTAGAAAAAAATACTGTTCAACTTGAAAATGTTACAGACAATGCCGTACTGTGTATTGAGGCGTGGTCAAAGGCGCTGATTAAAAATAATGATGGTAGCTATCGGCTGAATAATGGCCCATTTATGCGTAAATTCCTCGATGGGTATTACCCTATTCATGTGACTATTGATGTTAATTTTAAAGCAACGGATCTTGAGCTAATTCTGGTTGAACCGGTGGCACAGGATGGCTTCGAAATAACTCAGACCGCAAAAACCGTTAATATGGAGGCCTGGTTTGAGGGAAGACTTAAAACCAGCCTGACATTTATTAATTAACCCAGAAATTTAAACTTCGTAACTTACCCAAAACAGTAGAGTTTTTACTTTATTTTTATGTCAGGGGCTGGCGTAAAAACAGTTAAACTGTCAAAATCTCGCATCTTATGGATACATTGCAATCATATTTAGATGCAGTAAAGACTCTTGCCTCCATGGCGGGTGAAAAAATTCTGGAAGTTTATCAAACTGAATTCAGTGTTGATAATAAGCATGATCAAACACCTGTAACCCAGGCCGATTTATTGGCCAATGAAGTTATCATGCAAGGTCTGGGAAAATTAACACCCGATATTCCAGTTATCTCTGAGGAGTCAGATCTGCCCAGCTATACCGAACGTGCTTCATGGCAACGTTACTGGCTGGTTGATCCACTCGATGGAACACGTGAGTTCATCCAGAAAAACGGTGAGTTCACCGTGAACATAGCGTTGATTGAAAATGAACAACCTGTTCTGGGTGTTGTTTATGCGCCGGTGTTACAGTTAATGTATTACGCTGTAAAAGGGCAGGGTAGTTTTAAGACTTCTGCCCATAGCAAGGCAGAGCAAATCCATGTTGATAAACACTGCGCCAAATCGGTGCGTGTTGCTGGTAGCCAGTCTTTTACCAGCAATGAATTTATTAGTTTTGTACGTAACCTGCCTGAGTGCACGGTAATTAATTTAGGCAGTGCTTTAAAGTCATGTCTGGTTGCTGAGGGTGGTGCTGATATTTATCCGCGTTTTGGCTTAACCTCCGAGTGGGACACCGCTGCGTCGCAGTGTATTCTTGAAGAAGCGGGTGGTTGTCTGGTTGATTTAAATTTAAAACCGTTACGCTATAACACTAAAGATAGTTTATTGAACCCACATTTTTTTGCTTACGGTGATAGCAGTGTTGACTGGTTGTCTTACTGTGAAGCGTCTTTGGAAAGTAGTTAGAAAGATCTAATTTTGTTGGCAGTCTTTGTCGTCATAAACAGCCATAATTGTTTTGAGTTCCTGCAGAATTTCCTGCTGTTGCAGCGGGCTGGTTTGTTTGAGTAGTTCGGGCAAGTTATTTGTATGATGGATACGCGGTTCTTGCTGAAGTAGTGACAGGATCTCAATATGCTCTCTGACAGTAGAACAACCTTGTTCGCAGATCTGTTCTACAGTTGATTCCATCGGTGTGGATATTGATGGTTTGTCTGATTTGTTTTCCAACATAGAGTCACATCTGGTTGAAATGGTGGCCGGACCTGGAATCGAACCAGGGACACGGGGATTTTCAATCCCCTGCTCTACCGACTGAGCTATCCGGCCATTTTCTTTCAATTGAAAGCCGCTTGGCTTGTGAGCGGCGTATTAAAGCGGTCGAGCGCCTGTTAGTCAAGCAATAGTTGTGGTTTTAGGCTAATTTATTGATAAATTTTAGTATTTTGCCCTATTTAGGGGGCACATAGCCTTCGGGCATTTCGCTGCCTTCTCCGAAAAAGAATTTTTCCATTTCCTGCTCTAAAAACGCACGGTGCTCCGGATTGATTGGGCTCAGGCGGTTTTCGTTCATTAAGATGGTTTGATGCCCCATCCATTGTTGCCAGGCTTCCTTGGAAACATTGTCGAAAATCTTTTGCCCCAGCTCACCGGGGTAGGTTGGGTTATCAAGACCTTCAGCATCTTTACCGAGTTTTACACAGTGTACGATTCGACTCATTTAATTCTCCAATAGGCTTTCCAGTAGTTTCTTCACCGGGCCGGGCAGGCCGCGTTTGTCAGCCGGGTCGCCTTTATACCAGACATGATTCTGGGATTCCATTACTGTATTTTTGTAAGTACTTACTTCGCATAGAAGTGGCTTTATATCAAGGTGGAAATGACTAAAAGTATGTCGAAAAGCAGGGATACTTTTTTGTGACTTCACCTTTAATCCAAATAGCTCGGGCTCAATAATTATCGATTCGTCCACCTCAGGTAAGCTCCAAAGATTACCCCAAATGCCCTGGGCAGGACGCTTCTGAAGCAAGAACTCACCCTGTGTATTTTGAAGTAGTAACATGGTTGTTTGTTTAACGGGTAAGGCGCTACGCTTTTTAGAGGTCGGATAATCGGTTTGGTTGCCCTGTTCGAATGCCAGACAATTATTACTGAGAGGACAGGCGCTGCAATTGGGCTGGCTGCGGCTGCAGACAGTGGCACCTAAATCCATAATAGCCTGGGTATAATCTGCTGCACTGTGATCTGGGGTGTGAAGTTTTGAAATTTCCCACAATTGTTTCTCGATTTTCTTTTCGCCTGGCCAGCCACTTATTGCGTGATAACGTGTCAGCACGCGTTTTACATTCCCATCAAGAATGGCGTGAGGTTTCTCAAAGGCCTGTGCCAGAATAGCTGCTGCAGTGGATGGGCCTATACCGGGCAGGTCAATAATTTCTTCGTAGTTTTCGGGGAATATTCCCTGATGCTGTTCAACTATAGTCTGGGCGGCTTTGTGTAAATTCCTGGCTCGAGCGTAATAACCGAGGCCAGTCCAGAGATGTAGCACTTCGTCCTGACTCGCATTGGCAAGAGCCTCGATGTCTTTGAACTCTGCGATAAAGCGTTCAAAGTAGGGAATAACTGTTTGCACCTGCGTTTGTTGCAGCATAATTTCAGACAACCAGACGCGGTATGGCTCGCGTGGGTGTTGCCAGGGAAGGTCATGACGACCATGCTTTTCAAACCAGTTTAATAATGCTTTGGAAAACGATTTGTCTATTGCTTTGTTCAAAAGGAATCTGCTTAAGCTGGCCGTGTAAAAATGTGAGTGGGTTATTATGAATCATCTTGTACTGCTATTCGAGCCCAGAGCCATTATTTACTGCCAAACAGGCGGTTATTTATGCAAATAACCCTTTGAAAATAATGATAATTTCCACAGATTAGTTGTATTGCTTGATTTTGCGGAAAGTTTCTCGAAACTCCTTGGCTTTTTGTCACATTTAATCCTTTTTTTGGGGCAGCAAAAACTTATGTTTTTTACTAATAAGTCGATAAGTATTCTTAAGGATAGATGTATATGAGCGACAAATTTGTGCGGGTACAAGCTGATGCAGATAGGTGAATTAAAAACAAAGTTACTGGTTGTTATCCAACACCGGTTAATAGGTGCAATTATTACAGCTGTTGGTGTGTCTGGACTTTTAATTTCAATTCTTGCCGGGTTTGCTGGTAATAATCTGATGACCTGGATGCTACTGGTTATTGTGAGTATGGGTGGTTTATTTCAGTTTGCTGGCCGCCAGGCGATGTATCGATTTAATCGCAGTTTATTTGATGCCTTTGATAAAGGAATGAAAGGCGAGGAATTCGGAAAAATTGATGCTTGCCCAGGGCTACCAAGAAGTCATGCATTTACTGAAAACTTTGAGGCTGCGATGGAGTCGCTTCAGAAAACCAATGCGATGGTTACTAATGTTGCAAGCACCCTGGCTGAACATGCCAATGACATTTCTACAACGGCATCGGAGATTGCTTCAAAGATGAATGTTCAGGTAAACGATACAACAGTTATTACAGGCCTTGTTGAGCGCTTGCAAACGGTATTTTCAACGTCGGTAGAAGTAGCTGAACAAACGGTAGATTTATCGGCAAAATCAGAGTCTGAAGGCAACAGCGGTAAGCTGGTAATGACACAGGCGATGGCCAGTGTGTCTGCTTTAAGTGACTCTGTTATTTCTGCCGGATCGATGATTGAGCGTCTGGGCGAAGAGAGTAAAGAGATTGGCGGCATTATCAGTGTTATTAAAGGTGTGGCTGAGCAAACAAATTTGCTGGCATTAAACGCAGCGATTGAGGCGGCCAGGGCAGGCGAACAGGGACGAGGTTTTGCGGTAGTTGCAGATGAAGTACGTTCTCTGGCAGGCAAAACTCAGGAGTCAGCTGGCGAGATTGAAACGATTATTGAGAAAATAATCCTGAGTGTGCAGGAAACATCAGATAGAGTAAGTCAATCAGTACAGTTGGCAGAAGAGTCTGACGAGTCAATTGAAGGTGTTGTGATTTCGTATTCTGAACTGGTGGGTTATTTGGCAGAAGTCAGTAGCCTGGGATCAAATGTTGCTGATGCGACAAAACATGAGGCCGATACTGCTCAGGAAGTGTTTAGCAAGTTACAGGATATACAGGAGATAGGGAATATTACTGAGCAAAGCAGCCAGATGATGGCGGATTCGAGCAACGAGTTACGCTCTCTGGGTGAGCAGTTGGAGCAGCTGGCAAAATTAGGAAATACTGTATCGAGCGTTGATGGTGCAGGCGCTGAAAATGATGCTGATGACAAGTCGGTTGATTATTTTTAGGCGGAACTCTGTAGTTAGCCAGCAACAGGATGAAGAAAAACTTAAGTCAAAAAATTTTTTGTCGATAGATAAAGACAATGGACAATAAGTCTAACGAAGAAAGTAACTCTATGATGATATTAGCAGTTGATGACGAGCCTCTTAACTTAATGATTCTAAAAGAATTATTTGAAGATGAGTATGATATTACGCTGGTTGAGTCCGGTGAAGAGGCGATGGCAGAGCTGGAGAAAAACGTACCCGATGTCATACTGTTAGACGTCATGATGCCGGGTATGGACGGCATTGAAGTATGCAAACAGGTAAGAGCGAATCCCAGGTTAGAGGCTGTAAAAGTTATTATGATCTCCGGACGTGCAATGGAAAATGATATTCAGGTGGGCCTGGATGCCGGTGCCAATCATTACGTTAGCAAGCCATTTGATATGATGGATCTGGTTGAAATAGTTGAGTCTTATAATTAGAACCACAGCACACTTTGGGTAAATCCACCTCAATATTCGTCCACATTAACCCATATGGGTGACAAAACAGAGTGAAATAGTTTGTTATATTCAGGATAGGCTGGTTGCTGTCTATATGGATATTCTAATTTTCCTTGTGGGGGGCTATGAGGTTAATTCTGACGCAACCAGCCACCTTTTCTTCACAGTAATTTCTCTAAAAATTCTTTTAGTCTTAAATATTGATCTTCAAAGGTTGTCGCATTACTCTAGCGGCATGAATATTATAGTAAATGGCGATACACAGGTTGTTGATGATTACTGCACGGCGGCGCAGTTAGTGGACATAATGGGCATCAAAGGTGGCCGAATTGCAATGGAAGTGAACCGGGAAATTGTACCCAGAAGCAGCTACGATACCCATCAATTTAAGGCAGATGATGTAGTCGAAATTGTTCATGCCGTGGGCGGCGGTTAAAACGCAATCTGCATTTTGATATACTCTTTTCATTCGTTCTAAATAAATTCTTTATTATAAAAAACTAACATCTTTAAGTTTAAGGAATCAGCATGACAGCATTAGGTGACACGCCATTGGTCGTGGCGGGTAAGTCGTATCAATCTCGTTTATTGGTCGGAACCGGTAAATATAAAGACATGGAAGAAACGCGTGAGGCAATCGAAACCAGTGGAGCTGAGATTGTAACTGTAGCCGTGCGCCGTAGTAATATTGGCCAAAAGCCAGACGAGCCGAATTTGCTGGATGTGATCTCACCAGATAAATACACTATCTTACCGAACACAGCAGGTTGCTATACAGCAGAAGATGCTTTGCGTACCTGTCGATTAGCCCGGGAGTTATTAGATGGGCATAAGCTGGTTAAGCTGGAAGTACTTGGTGACGAAAAAACACTTTACCCTGATATCCCAGCGACACTCGAAGCGGCAGAAATTTTAGTCAAAGAAGATTTTGATGTCATGGTATACACCAGCGATGATCCTTTGATTGCTAAACGTCTGGAAGATATTGGCTGTGCTGCTGTAATGCCACTGGCAGCACCAATAGGTTCAGGCTTAGGTATTCGTAACCCCTATAATATTTTAACCATTATAGAAAATGCCAACGTACCGATTATTGTTGATGCGGGTGTTGGTACTGCGTCCGATGCAGCGATAGCAATGGAACTGGGTTGTGAAGGTGTATTAATGAATACTGCCATTGCTGGTGCGAACAAACCTGTGATGATGGCGTCAGCAATGAAAAAAGCTATTGAAGCTGGACGTGAAGCATTTTTAGCGGGTCGTATGCCTCGCAAACGTTTTGCAAGTGCGTCTTCGCCGATTGATGGGCTTATAGTTTAAGAAATTAATTCCCTAAAGCAGTGCTGCTTTGTTTTTACGTGCGATTAAAAATTTTAAATAAAATTCTATGCCTTTAAAAACCTCAGCAAAAGAAGACCACCGTATACGAAGCTTTGTTCGTCGACAGGGCAGATTAACGGTTGGTCAGCAGAACGCATTAGAAAAATACCTGCCTAAATTTGGACTGCCGTTAACAAAGGGAATACTCGATTTTAAGAAGGAATTTAATCGTGAAGCACCAACCCATCTTGAAATAGGTTTTGGCAATGGGCAGTCGGTCGCAAACATGGCAGCTGCACATCCTGAAAATAATTACCTTGGTATAGAAGTGCATAGCCCCGGCGTTGGTAATTTATTGCAAATGATACATACGCAGCAGTTAACAAATGTGCGTGTGATGATGGAAGATGCGTTTGAAGTTTTAACCCACAATATTGCAGACAACAGTCTTGCAGCTTTTTATATTTATTTTCCGGATCCCTGGCATAAGCGTTGTCATCATAAGCGGCGTATCATACAAAAAGAATTTGTCGAACTGCTGGCAAGCAAATTAGAGCCGGGTGGATTGCTGCATATGGCGACCGACTGGGAAGATTATGCCAGACATATGATGCGTGTAATGAATGATTCAACTCAGTTTACAAATTGTGCAGGAAAAGGGAATTACTCTGAACGCCCTGACTGGCGTACTTTAACTAAATTCGAACAACGTGGTCATCGACTTGGGCATGGTGTCTGGGATTTAATGTTTACTAAAGTCTAGTTAGGTGTCTATATTATTAGTATGGCAAACCTGTTTCATATTTTAGCGATTATTACCGGTGTACTTGCGTATTACTTTAGCGATGTCGATAGTAACAGCAGTTTTACCAATACATTCCTGCCATTTATGGTTTTACTCAGTTTTATCTATGGTGTCGTTGTTACGATAAATATTATTTATAAAATGCGTAATAAATCACGTGAGCAGGATCTCTCAGCTGATATTTTATTATCCAGTCTTAAAGGTCAGGTCAAGGATAGCACCGTAAATGAAAAGCCAGCGGAAATAAAATCCATACATATAAGCGATACTATTCGTTTTGATGCCAGTGAAAATAAAATAACTGAAGACATCATTATAGAAGAGGGAGAAACGGATCTTGAAGGTTTAGATCAGGATGAACTTAACCAGTGCGAATGGGAAAACCCAGATAACTGGGGTGATTCGAGCTGGATGGATGTATACTTTAGTAAAAATGATTCGCGTGTCTGGGTGCCGAAAAGAAAACCAATACTGGGTAAAACGCTTAATCTGGCGCAGTCAGCCAGTGCATTCTGGATATTATCAATTATCTGTATTTTATTTTTTGCTGCTGCATTATTGTTTAAATATATTTTCAATACTTAGTTATTACCGCTAGATATTACCCGGTGGCCATAACCAGGCGGCACCGCGTACACCACTTGAATCACCATACGTTGGTGGTACGAGTTTAGTCGTAACTCGATCAGAAAACACATAATCGCTCCAGTATTTTGGTACGTTGGAATATAGGCGTTTTATATTCGACATGCCTCCGCCTAATACAATAACATCTGGATCAATCATGTTAATCACATGCGCCAGCGCTTTTGCTAACCGTTGCTCATAAATTTCTAAACATGTGAGTGCAGCTGACTCACCTTGTAGTGCGTTATTAGTTATGTCAGTTGCAGATACAATTTCGTTTGAGTTTGTAAAACGTTGATAATGTCTTTCAAAACCCGGGCCGGATAAAAAGGTTTCGATACAATCTGGCTTACCACAATAACATTTGGCTTGATGTTTGATTTGTTCGATATCTAGATCATCTTGCCATGGCAAAGGGTTATGCCCCCATTCACCTGCAATGGCATTATTGCCTGTTAATACCTGTTTATTAATACAAATACCTCCACCGGTACCGGTGCCTATGATAACACCAAAAACAATTTTGGCATCTTGTGCAGCACCATCGGTTGCTTCAGATACTACAAAACAGTTTGCATCATTCTCAATCTTCACTTCACGATCAAGTTGTTGTTCAAGGTCTTTTTTTAACGGCTGACCAATAAGCCAGGTTGAGTTTGCATTTTTCACAAGTCCAGTGGCAGGTGATATTGCACCGGGTATACCGATACCGAGTGTTCCAGGTTGTTGTAAGTGTTTTTCAGCTTTATTGACCAGGGATACTATTGCCTGCACAGTGGCAATATAATCATGCTTGGGTGTGGCGATGCGTTCACGGTAACGTTCAGTACCCGCATCATCCAGTGCAATAATTTCAATTTTTGTTCCACCTAAATCAATACCAAGACGCATCGGCTTAATCTTCAATTAAAAAAGTATCGTCATGAGAATAGGGCGGGCTACAACAGCATAAAAATTCAAGGCTGGTGTTGCCGATGTTTTTAATTTTATGTTGCGACTTAGGTGGGATGCAGATGGTGTCACCGGCTTCAACTGCAAATTGCTCCTTATCAAGTGTCATTATGCCAGAGCCATGCATTATGTGATAAAGCTCTTCAGTTTCTGAATGATAGTGTAATTGTGTTTCAGTATTGATGGGTACGTTTGCTTGCGCCAGGCTTTGATTTTTATTCGAATGTTGTTGCGGGTGCATCAATTCACAAATACTGGATTTGTCTTTAGTTATATAATTTGGCAGTTCTTTTTGTTTTGTGATTATGGGCATATTCTATTATTTCCCGGCAAGAAAAATAATTTTACCTTCAACTTTTCGTGTTGCAATAAAAATATAGGGCTGGGTAAGAGCAAGGCTAACCTTTTCATTGCGGCCAGGCTCAGTAAAGGTAAGGGTAACAAATAGATCCTGGTCTTTTCGTGTAATGTTTGAAATACCGACTTTGTATCCACCACTTGGTTGTTGGCCTGCAAAAACAGCAATTACAAAATCATTTTCGAAGTTCACATCAGGTCTGTTGTTGGAGTTTCGGCCATTGTGTATATCCCAGCTACGCTGCCATTCTTTTTGGTTGCGTATGACAAATTGATTGGCAAGGGAAATATTGCTATATGCACCTTGAGATAAAGTACGAAACTTAACATTGAGATTATTCTGGATTATCTCATCTTCTGATTCATGAGTATCAGAATTTTTTGTGGTGGCGCAGGCAAATAGTGTCAAATTTAAGCAGAGAACTAAAAGTAAGTTCAGATTATTATTATAACGTTGTTTATTCATTTTCTTGCTGTGTTATTACGTTTTCCAACAGGCCATCCTGGTTGACAACTGGCGTAAATATAATTGGTTGGCAACATATTTGACAGTCTTCAATATAAGTATAATCATGCGATGGTTGAGTGTCTATAATGTCCTTGCTTTGCAGGATAGCACTGTAGTCAATAACGGTATTAAAAGTTTCGCCGCAATAAGGGCAGGTAATATCGTAGTTTGAAATCATATAATCTATTTATTCCGGCAGAAAAAGCGAAACAAGATCATTGAGATATTGTTGGCCTGTTGCTGTTGGTATAATTTTATCATCTTTTATAATTACCCAGTTATTTTGTTGAGCCTCATCAAGCTGAGCTCTGGTTATTTCTGAATTTAGTCCGGCATTATCAGGTATCAGTTTCAACTCAAAACCATTAGTTAGCCTGAGTGCATTTAGCATAAATTCAAAGAGTATATCTTTATCTTCCAGTGAGTGTTGCTCAATAACATGTTCATTGTTCTTTACCTGAGACATGTATTGAGCAGGATGTTTTTGTTTTATCCGACGCTCAATAGATTGAGTATTTGCAAAAGAAAGTTTCTGGTGTGCACCGGCACCTATTCCAAGATAATCACCAAACTGCCAGTAATTTAAATTATGCTTACATTGACTGGTGGTATTGGATGTTTCCTGTTTTGAAAAAGCAGAGATTTCATACTGTTGATAGTTGGCATCTTTAAGTAATTGGTGTGATTGCAACGTCATTTCCCATAAATCATCATCATCAGGTAGTCGGGGTGGATGACGTGCAAATAAAGTATTTGGTTCTAATGTAAGTTGATAATGTGATAAATGTGACGGGTTAAGTGCGATAGCCGTTTGTAAGTCCTTTATCATTTGCTCAATTGTCTGTTCAGGTAAGCCAAACATTAAATCAAGGTTAAAGTTTTTAAAGTTGGCATTTCTGGCTGCTTCAACAGCACTAAAGGCCTGAGAGCTATCGTGAATTCTGCCTAATTTGTTAAGCATGTTATCTTCAAAGCTTTGAATGCCCATTGATAAGCGATTAACCCCGGCTTGTCGAAACCCAATAAATTGTGATTGATCGATAGTTCCTGGGTTCGCTTCAAGCGTGATTTCAATATTGAGTGAAAAATTCAGGCGTGCACGTAAACCTTGAAGTAATTTATCGATGGCCTCTGCAGTGAACAGACTGGGTGTGCCGCCTCCCATGAATATAGTTTGTATCGAGCGCCCCCAGATACTGGGCAACTCATTTTCAAGGTCGAGTAACAGACAGTCAATATATTCTTCTGTCGGAAGCGGAGTTTTAAGTGTGTGTGAGTTAAAGTCACAGTAAGGACATTTTTCAACGCACCATGGAAAGTGTATATACAAACTTAAAGGCGGTAATGTTGTAAATTCTGGCATTGCAAGCAAATTAACGTGGGCTTGTTACTTTTCGCTGTTATGTTCTTCAACAGTTTTATCGATGTTAACTTTAAGTGTTTTAGTATTTTCAAAAAAATCAGTAACAGATTGTGCAGGTGCAATTCTGAATGCTTCGGGACGAATAACACCTGAATAGTCCGGGAGATTTGAAAACCCTGGTTTATTGAGTAGAGCGCCAATTTCAACTAGTCCAATAATAATCAGTGATGTAAACAATGAAATACGTTTGGCTTTGGCAGGTGCTAAAGTTGTGCTGTAGTGCAGGTGCCCATACAATAGCGCGGTTGTTACCAGAACTGACAGAGTCAGGCTAATTAGAGTTGCTGAACCGCTTAGTGAAAAACTAAATTCAAAATATTGTGCTAAATTTTCAACGATAATGCTGATAAAGGTTAAAGAGCACACCCATATTGCATGAAAGGCAAAATAAAATCGATGCGTAACAAACTTACTGGCTATTGACCAGGCCAGGGCCCAGAGAAAAAGAACTATCATTAAAGGATATATATCACTTAAAAGACTTTGAATATTGACTGTGTCAGTTTCTTCAATGTAATTATTAATAACGAGTGCAGTTGTAAAAATCAGCCATACTATCGGCAGGATAAATCCGCTGGTAAGCAGCATCGTTAGCTGACTAGGCTTGTCTCTGTCCTGTATTGTTTCTTTAACGGGGTGATCAGCAAAGCGGAAACGTATATCAGTGTGTCCTATTCGGATGCGACTATCATTTTCTATCGTTATTTTGTTCTGCTTTTTAAAGGGCTGAACACTAAATAGACCGTTTGTGCTGTTAGTGTCCTGCGCTTCAATTTTATTTTCAGTTATATTTACACTCAGATGGTCAGGTGAAATATAGGGATCATCAATAATGATATCATTATCATAACCCCGGCCAATAAGACAGGGATAGTTGTTAACGTGATGACGTTCCCTGACTTTGCCGAAACGATCCAGTATTTCAATAATTAAGGGGCCCATGAAAATGCCTCTATATATTTTTTACTGAAAAGTACGGCGTTGTCATAACTGATACCGGCTAAAATCAGGTTTGTTTGCAGACTGGTGGTTTTGTTGTCCAGACTGATAGCAGATAACATTAAGTCATAAATATTTTTAAAGTGTTTATAACCACGCAAGCAGAATGACATTTTAAATGTTATCGTTTTATTTTTAATAAACTCTGTTTTACATTCATAGTTAGTAAAGTATTTTTTAGTACCTGTTAAATGAACACCCGGCGTTTTGAAATATTCTTCCTGAATATATGCAAATCGGAATGCGGACAGATTCTCCGCATTAATGTGATAGAGTGAATAATGAATATCTCCGGTAGTAAAGCTTTCACTGAGATATATGTCGTTCTTGGTTGCACAACTGTTTTCGCTGGTTTTATAAGGCAGGTCTTTTGATTCTGAATCGCCCCAGCAGGTTAAGTATTCGGCTATCTTATCGGGAACCTGATAGTTCCCAAGTTTTTTGGTTTTAAATGGTTTATCTAAAATAGCTTTAATGTATTTGTTCTGGTTCCTGAGTAATTGCTTATTAATATATTTAATAAAATCTACAGGTTTATTTTTATCATTAATTAACTCACTCAAGTATGAAACTGGCACAAGAAAACCAATCTGATTACCGGCAGTTGCTACATTAACGCCAATGACTTTGCCGCTGCTGGTAATAGATGGGCCACCGCTCATACCGGGATTGATAGCACCTGATAAATGTATACGTTTATTGGTGCTGTCATCTGTTATACCATTATAAGTACCAACCACAATAGCCATACCTAAATCATGTGGATTACCAACGGAAAATATTTTTTCACCCTTATTTAAATCTTTATCATGAAGTTTTAGTGCCAGAGTATTTTTTTGTTCGGACTGGAGCAGAGCCAGATCATGGATAACATCAAAATTTATTAACTTTGCCTGGTAAATTTTTTTTGTTTTATTGTGATCATGTAGCACATACTCAATACGGTATTGTTCAGGTTCGAAAACATGCAAGGATATTACATGGTAATTTGTTGCAATAAGTCCTTTATTATTAACAAAAAAGCCACTTCCAATTGTTGTTTTTGCATCGGTCGTTTTATCAACGATACGCACTTGCACCAGGCTATTTTTATAATCTTTGAATACATCTTTAGTACTGGCAATAACGTTGCCGGTAAAAATGAGTAAGGTCAGGCAGATCAATATGTGATTAATATTAATCATAAACTTTTTCGGGAGTTATAAGGGGCTTGATTTTTTCTGTCAGTTGCATGAGTGCTTTACCACGATGGCTTAAGGCGTTTTTTTGTTCGGCTGTAAGTTGTGCCGCAGAGCACTGGTGTTCGGGCACGTAGAAAACAGGATCATAGCTAAATCCGTTTTCACCCTGTGGCTCAGTGAGTATTCTTCCTTCCCATGAACCCTGACAAATGAGCGGAGTTGGATCTTTTTCATGTTCCAATAAAACCATCAGGCATTGAAACCGTGCACTGCGTTGTTGTTCGGGAATATCTTTAAGTTCGCTAAGCGCTTTTTTTACATTGTCCGAATCACTTGCACCTTCACCTGCATAGCGTGCTGAATAAATACCGGGGGCACCTTTTAGTGCATCAATTTCTATACCCGAGTCATCTGCTAATGAAGGTAAACCGGTATGGTGACAGGCATTACGCGCTTTAATTAATGCGTTTTCAACAAATGTTAGACCGGTTTCAGGAATTTCCGGCACATTGAATTCAGATTGTGGAATCACAGTAATATCGTAATCAGAAAGTATCTCGGATATTTCACGTGCCTTTCCTGCATTGTTACTGGCCAAAACAATCTTATTCATTATGCGATTAAACTCTATTGTCCACTAATAGCTTTATTTTGATGTTCAAATAACTGATCGATGGCCTGTTTTGCAAGACCAGTCATAGCAATCAGGTCATCATGTTTAAATGCATCACCTTCGGCTGTACCCTGTACCTCAATATAGCCACCTTTATCATTCATTATGATATTCATATCGGTATCACAGTCAGAATCTTCAATATAATCCAGATCCATAACAGGGGTACCTTTATATACACCCACTGAAATGGCGGCAATCTGGTTAACAATAGGGCTGGCGCTAATCATTTTATTATCAAGCATGTGTTTAATAGCATCACTCAGAGCAACATAAGCGCCGGTAATGGATGCTGTACGTGTACCACCATCCGCCTGAATAACATCACAGTCTAGCGAAATAGTGTGTTCACCTAATTTTTCAAGATCAATCGCTGCACGTAGTGCGCGACCGATAAGACGCTGAATTTCCATAGTTCGCCCACCCTGTTTACCACTGGAGGCTTCTCGACGCATTCGATTACCAGTTGATCTGGGAAGCATGCCATATTCTGCTGTGATCCAGCCCTGCCCTTTACCACGAAGAAATCCGGGTACCTTTGCTTCGACAGTTGCCGTACAAATAACTTTAGTATCGCCACAACAAATCAAAACAGAGCCTTCTGCGTGTTTTGTGTAATTACGGGTAATTGAAACGGAGCGGAGTTCATCGGCTGCTCGACCACTTGGACGCATAGGTATTCCTTAATATTAATAATGAGTTAGTCGTAGAAGTATAACGTGTCAATATAAGGTTGAGCTAGTTTTTTACCTGATTTTGGTTAAGCTTGAATAAAGTGTCAAAAAAACCATACTTATTGTTGAGTGTAATCTTTATGTTGTCTTTTGCTTTCAAATATATTTGTGAAACAGCTTTATCAGGAATTTTCTGTTAAATGGAATCGACATATTTTATAGACATTATAATTTTGTTATTTGCAGCTGTAGTGGCAGTACCTTTGTTTCAGATAGTCAGGTTCGGTGCTGTGCCTGGCTTTTTGATTGCGGGGGTTATTGTTGGCCCTTATGGCTTTGGCTTAATAAGCAACATTGCAGATATAAGAAACCTGGCAGAGATAGGTGTTGTCTTTTTATTATTTGTTATTGGTATTGAGTTAAAGCCATCCCGTTTGTGGCAAATGCGACGTATGGTCTTTGGGCTTGGTTCATTACAGGTATTACTTACAGGTACTGCTTTATCAGCAATTTGTTATTTTACTTTTGATATGCCAATGCGTTCAGCGATTCTGGTTGGACCAGCTTTGGCTCTTTCATCGACAGCATTTGTTTTGCAACTTCTTTCGGAACAAAGACTTTTAACTTCTAAGTATGGGCGTACTTCTATTTCCGTATTGTTACTTCAAGATCTGGCTGTTGTACCGCTGTTAGCTTTAGTACCACTTTTAACATTGCCTGAACTAAGTATTGGTGAAGATGTTGGCCTGGCGTTAATAGAATCAATGGTCATTTTAGTGCTCGTTGTACTGGCGGGACGTTATTTTCTGCACCCGCTGCTTCATCGTGTTGCGCTTTCGCGTAACCCGGAATTATTCACTGCTTCTGCCGTGTTGATTGTGTTAGGTACAGCGCTAATAACTGAACATGCAGGGTTTTCTATGGCAATGGGTGCATTTCTGGCTGGTTTGTTAATATCTGATTCATCCTATAAACATCAGATACTGGCGGAGATACATCCGTTTCGTGGTTTATTGCTGGGATTGTTTTTTATGTCTATGGGAATGTCCTTGAATGTGAATGTGTTACTAGCACATCCTCTTGAGACAATGGCTTTGGTTTTGTTATTAATTGGAATTAAAATTGGTATTTTATTCCCATTAACATATTTATTTAAAATTAAATTACGTAAAGGGCTTGCTGTTGCACTCCTGCTTGCACAAAGTGGTGAGTTTGCGCTGGTTTTATTTTCTCTGGCATTTGAGTCTGATTTACTAACAAAAGTTCTATTTGAGAAACTTTTATTAATTGTATTGTTAAGCATGCTGGTTACTCCGCTATTAGCAGGTTTTGCAAATAAACTGATAAAGTTAAAAGATAAAAAGAAAATAGTTAGTGCTGATAAAGCAGATGTTGCCCCTATCGTGCTTGCCGGTTTTGGTAGGGTGGGACATCGCATTGGGGATATGCTATCAATGGCGGGCTTACGTTATGTTGCGCTGGATTCAAACGCGGAACAGGTAGAATCTTCGAGTTCAGGTGGTTATCCTGTTTTTTATGGTGATGTCTGTAAAACTGAATTACTGGATGCTGTTGGTGCGAGTGAGGCAAAGGTTATTATTGTTACTATTAATGATGCTAAAGCCGCAAAACAGGTTGTCAGTTCCCTTCGAGAGATGTATCCAAAGAAAACAATTTATGTGCGTGGACACAGTTTGTCTCAATGTAAAAATCTAAAAAAATTGGGTGCTACAGATGTTGTTTCGGAAAACGTTGAAGCCAGCCTGGAGTTGGCTCGTATGGCACTCTATACAGCAGGTGTTAGTAAAACGGGGCGTAATCAAATAATAGAAAATTTTCGCAAGAAGTATCACGCTCAAATTGATGCTGATTGATGCGGAGAGTTGATATCATATTACACGATCATTTCCACCATCTATCGGTAGTTGCACACCGGTTGTCTTTGAAAATAAACTGCCACACATAGCGGCAGCAAGTTCAGCGACATCCATGCTTTTCAATTCTGTTTTCAGAACATTTTTACGTTTGTAATCTTCAATACTCATAGCATAATTTTTTGCACGAGCGGCAAGAACTTCTTCAGTCCAGATCGCAGTATCAAAGATAGCATCCGGATGTAAGATATTAATGCGTATGTTTTCCTGCCCCCACTCCAGAGCAGCAACTCTTGCCAACTGGGTTAAAGCCGCTTTAGATGCAGAGTAAGCTGCAGCACCTGGTCCGGGTGCCGGAACATTTTTTGAGCCTATCATAACAATGCGACCACCATTTGGCGCGTTATGTAATGCATTATGAGCTTCACGCATAAATATAAGGTTGCTATCAAGATTAACCTGCATCACCTGGCGCCAGTTGTCTGTTGAAAGTTCAGAGATTTTTGTACTAAGTGGGAATAAGCCAGCATTTAGTACCAGCATATCAAGCCCACCATAACGTTTAATGGTTTTGTTAATAGAATTAATTATTTCTGTTTCGTTGGCAACGTCACAGGTAATACCCATAAAATCTGGTCGACCATACATAGAAGTAATTGCAGGGTTAATATCGACACCAACGACAGCCGCACCTTTTGCCAGCAATGCTTCCACACAGGCCTTTCCTATACCGGATGCGGCACCGGTGACTAATGCAATTTCTCCCAGAAATTCTGGTTTATTACCAGCTTTTTTAAGTTTGTCCTGTTCAAGATCCCAGTACTCCATATCAAAAATATCTTTATCAGATAAAGCCTGGTAACCACCAAGTATTTCGGCACGCATGATGATATCAACAGTGTGGTCGTAGATATCTTCTACTATATCGGCATCTTTTGCTGATTTGCCAACTGAAACAAAACCAAGGTTTTTATCTAATATCATACGCGGAGCAGGATCCAGCATGGACTTTTTATCTTTTGATTTAGCAGTATTGGTATCAAAATATTTTTTATAATTTGAAACATAAGTTTCAATGTCAGTCCCTAACATAGGGAGTTGTTTTGTGCGAATAACATGGTCGGGTGTTGCAGGGCCTTGCTGTGAAATAGTCGCGATGTTCTTATGTTGTGAGAAGGCATTGCACTTAGTATTGTTCGATGTTTTGGTAATAACTGCGCAACCTGCTGCTTGTGATAATTTTTTACGAAGCTGGATCAGGTCGTTAGTATTTGGCTTAAATATATTTTGTGTTTGTTCATAGTGCCATGCATTTTGCTGTTGCAGGTATTTTTCAGCAAGAGTAACGTAGTGAATATGCCGGTCGTAAGATTCTTTTGCTGTTTCACCGAATGTGAAAATTCCATGATTAAGTAAAATCATGGCTTCGGTTTTATCGGTTGCCTGTTCTGCAAATTGTTTTGCACACATTCGGGCGAGGTCAAAACCCGGCATAATGTAATCGATAATCACAACACTATCGCCGTATATATCTTTTATACGTTGTTTACCATCTTTTGTGTTAGTTATGGTTACAACTGCATCGGCATGTGAATGATCAACATATTTAAATGGCAGAGTTGCATGTAATATTGCCTCAACAGATGGGGTGGGTGCCTGAGCATTGGTCATATTGGTTTTTAATTCGTTGACCATTTGCGGGTCTGATAATTGTTCCAGTTGTGCCAGTGCAATCAGATGTTTTAAGCGAACAGGAGCAAATCCGGGTGTATCGATTGAAGCCAGGTCCCAGCCACTGCCTTTGACATAAAGAATATCTTCCTCCTGTCCAAGAATATTTTTCTTAGTTATTTTTACCGAGGTGTTTCCTCCACCATGTAGAACCAGAGATGGATCACGTCCCAGCAGCCGTGAAGTATAAACTCTAAGATCAAGTTCAGACTGGTATTGTTGAGCTTCTTGTTCAGTCCACAGGTTTTGCATGTTATTCCTTACTTTTAACTACATAGGGGTGTATCATTTTTACGCATAATATCATTTGTTTTACTTGTACTGTAATAGAATATAAGAACACTGAATATAAATCCGGCAAGATATACAGTACTATAAGTGAATCTGGAAAAAGCATTAAGGAATAAAAAATGCGTATTATAGAAATAATT
>Ga0316207_10000794_pt1 | contig 44812 bp, 41 predicted proteins | sample 6weekpyrite_MG_FD_204943 | JGI IMG/M metagenome (GOLD analysis project Ga0316207, IMG submission 204943) | Microbial mat bacterial communities from mineral coupon in-situ incubated in ocean water Damariscotta River, Maine, United States -... | ecosystem: Environmental > Aquatic > Marine >... | reverse complement strand
TGCCAGTAACTGGCACGTGTTGCACGGTCATCGGGTGATGGCATAGCTTATCTCCTGTTTAGTGTGGAGATATTATTCAGGATTTAGTTTGGAGATGATAGATTGCGGATTTGTTGGCGCTTACTTTTCAGGTTCTTTATAAATATATTTTGACCTGTGATGTGGGGCTGTTACAGTTTCAGTTTCATTTGTACTTATTGCACTCGTTTCTATACTGCCATAACAACAGCAGGCATAGGTTTTTTTATCTTCTGCTTCAACATATACACCTGTACCACGAATACCTATGGTCGCAGTACTTGTTTTAAGTTGTAGTTGATTTGAATCGGGACGTCTACCAAATACTGAAAGTAATTGACCACTAATAATACGAATTTCAGAAAGAAAGTCGGTGCCACCCTTTAGGTGCATTTTACTGTTGCTTCGTAAAACAAATGCATCCTCTCCAACGGCAAAAATAATGTGGCTGTTGCTGCCGGTTTCGATTGAAGATTGACTGCTTACGAATGTGTAAGGGTTAGCCTTATGTCCATCGACTTTAACATCACCGCGAAAATCAAATACGGAGTTTCCTGGGAGCAGGCCTTTAGGAATGTTACTGAGTGACCATGCGGGGAGGGGAAGCATGGTGGCGCTAGCAGTTAAAGCGCCACCCGTTAAACATTTAATTAAAAAAATTCGTCGTTGATTATTACAGCTATTAACGTTATCGCACATATTATAGGGCCTCAGTTAAATGATTAACTCAAGTAACTTATACTGTTTATGGTAAACAAAAATAGCTAAGTCACGGCTTACTTTATGATTATTTATATTGCGTTTAGTTCATGTAATAACTGTATAAAGTAAGGTTACCGATAGAAGATAATTCAAATAGAGCTTACCAGCGCCTCAAATGGGTGACGTTTAGAAATGAACCGACTAAATTCGAAGACATCTAATAAGGTTTGGTATTCTATCTGGGCTATCGATCCATTATGATTCCAGCAACCCAGTGTCTGGTATGTTGCAATCGTATTACTCAACACCTGAAATTGAATATCATTAAAAAATCCATATTGTTGTAGTTGTTGTGCTATATCGGAAGCTTTACTTTGTTGGCATTGTAATAGTGATGTTTTATAAATATCAAAAAAAACAGTGGAGATATCTGATTGCAGCCATTCATTCGTTGCACATAAACTGCTAAATGCAATCGGGCCTATCGCATCTCCAACAGATGCAACCACACTAGCGATTCCATCCGCTTCAAGTTGCTGTGGTGCAGGTCCCTGTTGGTGTACAAAATCGCCTGTGCCATTCCTGAAGCTTTGATCTATTTGATTAACATCACCCGCATCAATAACATTAATACTCGACCATTCAATGTTGTTTTTATGCAGTGCAAATTTAAGCATCGCCAGTGGTTGAAAAAAATGATCTGCGAGTAATGATTTTCCGATTAAGTCTTGCCAGCTGAAATTAGTAATAGTGTGACGGCTGGCGATAAAAAATCCATCGCGGGAATTTATCTGTGCAAAGTGACGAATATTATCCGGTTGGTTATTTTCAAGCGATGCAAAACCTGCGGCAACTGCGGATTGTGAAACATCGCAGCTTCCATCAAGTAAACGTTCTCTGGCCAGGTTATCGGGTGTTTGTAATGTATAGTTAACTTCGAAGCCCGCGTTTTTTAAATATCCACCTGCCATGGTCATTAAATAGGGTGTGTAAAAAGCGGAGTGGCGTAAAGCCATTAAATTAAGTTGACTCATGATGTTTTCTTTTTAAGTAAATCTTCTATTGCCTTTGCGGCAGCAATAAAACCAAAGGTTGCGGTAACCTGGGTGGCGGAGCCAAAACCCAGAGCACAATCCAGATGAACACCTTTCACTCCCGGTTTAGTATAGTCCACGCTGCCATCATCTTTTGGGTATTGTTGTTGCTGGGTTGAGTAAACACATTTAATACCAAAAGATCGTTTAGGATTTTTTGTGTAATGGTATTGATAACGTAGCTGGGAACGCACTTTTGCAGCCAGTGGATCATTCCAGGTTTTGGACAGGTCGCAAAAGCTGATCATCGTAGGGTCGGTTAAACCACCGGCTCCACCGATTGTAATGACTGGAATTTTATTGCGCTTGCAATAATAGATTATGGCACATTTAAATTTGATGCTATCAATTGCATCAATTACATAATCGTAATTTCGCTGCAGGTATTTCTGGCAATTTGTATCGGTTATAAAATCATCGATAATATTTATTTTGCATTCAGGGTTAATTTGCCTGATTCTTTCAGCCATGGTTTCAACCTTCGACTGCTCAAGGGTATCACTTAATGAATGTATCTGACGGTTAATATTACTGGCGGCAATATCATCATGGTCAATCAGGGTGATTTCTCCAATGCCCGTGCGGGCTAATGATTCAGCCGCCCATGAACCTACACCACCAATGCCAATAACACAGAAATGTGAATCGCGAAGAATATTAAATGCCTGCTGCCCGTAGAGACGGGCGATGCCGCCGAAACGGTTTTCGTAGTCGCTCATTTTAAGTCGTAAGTCGTAAGTCGTAAGTCGTAAGTATAAGGCTTTTGTTAGTAATTATCTGATTCAATTATATTTTCTGTGTTTAGTGTTTGTCTATCTAATTGATTTGTATGAAAATGGCCTGTGATTGGTATGGGATATAAAAATCATAATTAGGTTAAACTCATTCTACTGGATTAACCGAGGTGACTCATGGTAAATGATGCTTATCAACCCATAGCCTGTGCTGATTACGACACTTATGAAATTGCAATAATGCAAGGGCGTCCATTGATGATGAAATGGGAAACGGATTCAGGTGATACAATCGAGCAGTCTGTAAAGCCCATTAAATTAGAAATAAATGATGGTGCAGAGTACCTAAATATCGAGTTTAAAGGCCTGAAATCATCAAAAATAAGATTAGATAAAATTTTGCACGCAGAAATAATAAAAACATAATTTTTTGATTTACGACTTATGACTAATAACTTCATCCACGACGCAACCCCGGAAAACTTCAAAGAACTTGTTATAGGCAACTCCACCCGTGGCCCGGTTATGGTGAACTACTGGAGTAAAAATGCAGGCCCCTGTATAAAACTCTGGCCGACACTTGAGACTTTAGTAAATGAATATGGAGGACGCTTTTTATTAGTTAATGTAAATACAGATAAGTTTAAGTCCTTTGCTCAGAATGAATTAGGTATCGTGAGTGTACCAACATTGCAGGTTTTTCATAATCAGCAGGTGGTTGATGTAATGCATGGCGCTGAATCAGAAGGCAGTATTCGTAATTTGTTATCCCGTCATTTACCCCGATCTTCGGACAGCTTATTAGTTGAATCGGTTAAACTGTATAATGAAAACAAGCCCGATCAGGCCATTGATGAATTAAAAAAGTTACAATTATCCGATCCCGAAAATCCGCGTATTGCCACTTCAATTATTAAACTTATGTTTCGTGAATCTCGTTTCGAAGAGTTGGAACAGTATATTAATACCCAGTCTTCCGCGGTAAAAAATAACGAAGAAGTGATTAGTTTGTTAACTCACTCCATGTTGCAAAGAGCGGCTGCAGAGGTTAAAGATATTGATCAGTTAAATGCAGATATACTAGCTGATAGTAATAACCTTGATTTAATCTATCAACTGGTTGCCATGGATGCATTAAATAATCATGTTACCGATGCCCTGGATCAATTATTAAAAATGTTAAAAATTGATCCCTCATATAAAAAAAATTTACCAGCTAAAACCATGGTGTTGTTGTTAAATACGCTGGGGAGTGATTCTGTAGAAGCTAAAAATTATAGAATGAAAATGATTGATGCGCTTTCAGTTGTATAAAAAGACCGAAAATTTAAGTAATTTTTTACCCTGTCATGGCACATGTCCATCGGGGATAGACCGCTGCTTTTTGGCGCTCTGTCCCCTTATTGATACCACTAAGAGCTGTGCGGAGTCGTTTATCGCACTGCAGATCCTCATTCTCATCAGTGACAGTCCGCTATTTTTTAGTGCCCTGTCCCATGTGTGGTAATTCCAATCAGACGGGCAGTGAAATAAACTATACTGCACAACCATTGTTAGCCACATAAATCACTCCATTTAATCCAATCACTGGTGTAGTAAGAGCAGTAGAATTTGCATCAATAATATAGCGCCACTTTTCTTCACCATTTTTGTCAACAGCATAAAAAATGCCATTTGCGTCTCCAAAATAGAGTGTTTTATTACTTCCGATAGCAGCACGACGTATATTACTATCAGCAACAAATTCCCAGATCTCAGAGTCATCAGATACGTCATGAGCCATTAAAATAGTACCCGACGATAGAAATACAGTGCCATTACCATCAGAATCTATAATAGGTGACTGAGTTACTAAATAACCAGCGTCCCAATTTATACTTCCGTCATCTGGATTCAATGCATATTCTCCAATTAATATCGATCCATCTTTAGCAATCGCAATTTCAGTTTCACCTATATCAGCTACTGACCACTTTTTGTTTCCATCTGGGTTTAATGCGTATAATGTTCTACCTGCATCAACAAAGTAAATTGTTCCATTAGAATCTATAGAAGGAGAGTTGATTATTTCATCGGCAGTCTCAGATCTAAATTCCCACATCAGGTTTCCATCTGATTGTATTGCATATAGGTATTTATCGGCTGAGCCTATATAAACGGTCCCATCAGAAGATATTGCTGGAGATGTCATATCTTCAAAGTCTCTGGTTTCAAATCTCCAGAGTTCTATATCTGGCTCAGCTGTTTCACAAAAACTAAAACCAAATCCAGATGTTGTAAAAGTAGTTTCTTCATTACCTCCTTCATTATTACCTCCATTATCGCCTACAGTATCATCTCCATTACCATCTCCTCCGCAAGCATTAAGTAATATTATTTGTATTAAAAAAATAAGAATAATTTTAAATAAACTACTTTTTTTCATAATCACACTTCCTTAATTATTTATACATTAAACCAATCTTTAGACTGAAAGTTAAATTACTACGACAGGTCTGAATAGAATCTATAGGGAAATGTTATAAAAATATTTACAGTTAAACACCTATAACATGTTATAGGTTTAAGTGACTTAAGGTTTGATTAATGAAGCTTGAATAGCTTTCGTGATGGCATGATTAATTGTTTTTACGCCAAGTTTTCGTTTTGCATTCTGTATGTGAAAAATGATAGTGTTTCTCGATATAGACAAGATAGAGGCTATATCGGAAAATGTTTTTCCTTGTGATGCCCAGGTAATGCATTCAATCTCTCTGTTTGTCAGGGAGAAAATTTTTCTTTTTTGCAAAGATATATTTCTTTTATCTTCTGGTGATAGTAGAGTGAAATAATATGAATTTCATGGCGGTGTTCGTTAATTTGGTTTGAAAAGTAACGTTGATTGTCATCACTTGCCAGGGTTAATGTTGCTGATTCATTTCCGTGTCCGTGTATTGGGATGGTGAATCCAGATCGAATAAAATATTCTTCAGCTTCATTAAATATATTAGCTTGTTTTTTAGTTATACTTTTTAAAAATTTTTTCCACCCCATTCAAATGGAGTTGCTTCATTTTCGCCCCGAACAGTGACGGGATCAATCAGGTAGTATTCATTTTGCATGTAGTAATCGACCCAGACCTTCGGGTAAGTGTGTCTGACAAGTACCGGATTGTTTTTAGTTACACCATCTAATGATCTAGCAACATAGCCAAATCGAGTAAAACCAAAGTCATCTATTGTTTTTGAAAGCAATAAATCTAAGTGTCTATAATTATTTTCAGTTTTTGACTCAGCTATAAAATCAGAAATGGAATACTGCATTTTATGCATTTAACTTTAGTGCTACTATTTACGGGAAATATATCATAGCATTTCATTAACTTAAATAGCTATGAGAGTTTGATCTTTGTCTAAACTATACAATTTAATAAAACTGCATTTCTGATGCCCGTATTTATAAACCCTTGCAGGCGTCACAATATTGATCTTGGATAATTGTTTCGTGCCCTGTACCAATTGGTAATTCTGACCTGATGGGCAGTGTGATGTACTACCCAGCACAACTCTTGGTGGTATCAGTCAGGGAACAGAGCGCCAAAAAGCAGCGGCTACGCTGTTCAAACAAAGTGATGTCATACTGTCAGTTCTATGCAATTTACTTTTCCTGAGGGAGATGTGCCTTAACAGGGCAATTTAGCGTGTAGCCCGGAGGGAGTGAAGCGCAGTCCGGGGATGGAGTGAAACGGAATCCTGACACTTCAGGCCTTTATAATCATTAAACAAGATACACTACTTTTAGTTAGCAAGTTTGAGAGTTTAGGATGCATAAACAATATGCATCCCCGTATTACGCTTCGCTGCATACGGGCTACTCACTAAAAGTTATAGAATGAAAATGATTGATGCGCTTTCTACTGTTTAAAAAATTTTAGAATAAATTAAACTCATCAACGACCACTTCTGGCAAATAACTGTCAATACAAACTCACACGATCCAAATTTCCAGACTCAACCACCAGGCTTGGCACCCATCCTGCAATCAAATCCCTAATAGTCATTTTAAGTCAAAAAAACGACGGGAGTTAGTATGACACAGGACATGGTAATGCAGCTGGCAAGCCAGACTTTATGGGTTGCAATTAGTCTGGCAGCACCTTTATTGCTATCGGCTTTAGGTGTTGGTTTATTAGTGGGCATGTTTCAGGCGGCAACACAAATTAATGAAATGACCCTGAGTTTTATACCTAAACTGGGTATTTTAGTGGTCGCACTGTTAATTTTTGGTCCCTTTATGCTCAGTACTATCGTAGATTTTACCCATACCTTAATCAGTGAAATTCCCTCAAAGCTGGGTTAAATGCTAACACTGGGAACTGAGCAAATTGCACTCTGGGTGGGAAGTTTTTTCTGGCCTTTTGTTCGTATCAGCTCAATGATGATGGCGGCTCCAGTTTTTGGAGCGCGTATGATGCCGGTGCGCATTCGTATTATGATGGCTCTGTCGGTAAGTGTGTTAACTGTTCCCTTATTACCCTCAACTCCCGCTGTTGATCCAATTTCTTTTGCTGCTGCGGGTATTTTATTTCAGCAAGTTTTAATTGGTGTGGCTACCGGGTTTATTATTCAAATGGTCTTTCAGTCATTGGTTATTGCCGGTGAGGCCATTGCAAATGGCATGGGTTTAGGTTTTGCGCGCATGGTTGACCCGGCCAACGGTGTACAGGTGCCAGTCATTTCCCAGTTTTTTGTGGTATTGGCTACCTTGTTGTTTGTTATTTTAAATGGTCATCTATTACTTATTCAGTTAATGGTGCGCAGTTTTGAAATTTTACCGATTGCAGAAACAGGGCTATCGTTGCCTGCTTTAAAGGCAGTGGTTAATTGGGCTAGCCAGATGTTTGTGGGTGGTTTGATGGTTGCCTTGCCCGCAGTTACCGCTTTATTGGTGGTGAATATTTCAATGGGGGTTATCACCCGCGCCGCGCCGCAACTAAATATTTTTGCAGTGGGTTTTCCTTTAATGATTTTATTGGGTTTTATTTTTCTTAGTGCAACCCTGCCCAGTGTTTTTGCCCAGTTTACACAATTGTTAATGAATAGCTTTGAATACATTGCCTATATTATGGAGTTGCGTTAATGGCAGAGTCAGAGACAGGGCAGGAACGCTCTGAAGAACCCACCGCAAAAAAACTTGAAGACGCACGAAAAAAAGGCCAGATAGCCCGTTCCCGTGACTTCAATACCATGGTGATTATTGCCCTGGCGGCAACCGCTTTAATTATGACAGGACATGTAATGGTGTCGGATCTGGGTGAGATAATGAGTCGATATTTTCAACCATCACGTGCCGATATTTATGACCCTGTTGGTGTACTACGCTGGTTTTATGCAGCGATACTGGACGGTGTCTGGATGCTGGTGCCATTTCTTGCATTAATGTTGATAGGGACGTTATTTGCACCGATCAGTATTGGTGGCTGGGCATTTAGTATGGAAACCATTACGCCCAAGTTAAGCAAACTTAATCCTATAAAAGGGCTTAAAAAAGTTTTTTCTGCCAAGGGTCTAATGGAACTGGTAAAGGCCATGGCGAAGTTTTTTCTGGTTGCAGCAGTGGCATTAATTGTTATCTGGGCCAATGTGGATGAATACCTGCAGCTCGGTAATATGCCCATGAAAGCCGCGTTAGTTAAAGCCGGTGAGTTACTTACCTGGGCCTTTTTATTAGTCACTATAGCATTGATGATTATTTCAGCGATTGATGTACCGTTTCAGATTTGGGATCACAAAAAACAGATGAAGATGACGTTACAGGAAGTGAAAGATGAGATGAAAGACACGGAGGGTAAGCCTGAAGTTAAAGCGAAAATTCGCCAGACCCAACGTCAAATGGCAGAGGCTCGCATGATGGAAGCGGTGCCCGACGCCGATGTGGTTATTACCAATCCAACCCACTTTGCCGTGGCCCTGAAATATGACCCGGAAAACATGCGAGCGCCCCTGGTGTTGGCCAAAGGGGCAGATTTGGTTGCTGCCAATATTCGCCGAGTTGCCAGTGCAAATGAAATTTTATTACTAGAAACTCCACCTTTGGCACGGGCCTTGTATCACTGTACAGAAATAGGACAGGAAATACCCCATGGTCTCTATGTGGCGGTCGCTCAGGTGCTGGCGTATGTATTCCAGTTGCGTGAAGTACAAAAAAATGGCGGCGAAAAACCGACACGACCGGCGCCAGAGATACCTGAAGCGTTTGAAAAGTTTGTTCATATGCCAGGGGATGCTCCGCTTGAGTCGTAAGTCAGAAGTCGTAAGACTATTAGTAAAAACAGATCTGTGTAATAAAAGACCAGACCGACAAAAACACAATGAAAGAGTGATGAAAAGATGGAAGCAGTTATAAATAATATCCAGAACCTGGGACGTCGTGGCCTGATCGCGCCGATTATGGTCATTGCTCTGCTGGGGATGATGATTATTCCATTGCCGCCCATTGCACTGGATTTATTTTTTACATTTAATATTTGTCTCTCAATTATTATTGTGCTGGTGAGCATTTATGCAGAACGGCCTTTAGATTTTGTTATCTTTCCCACAGTTATTCTTGTCTCAACTTTATTTCGATTAGCACTTAACGTGGCATCCACCCGAATTGTTTTACTTGAAGGGCATACGGGTACCGGTGCTGCGGGTCAGGTAATTGAATCGTTTGGTGAATTTGTTATTGGCGGCAACTATGCGGTGGGTCTGGTTGTGTTTTCTATTCTGGTTATTATTAATTTTGTTGTGGTCACTAAAGGTGCGGGTCGTGTTTCAGAAGTGAGTGCACGTTTTACTTTAGATGCCATGCCCGGTAAACAGATGGCCATAGATGCGGATTTAAATTCCGGCATTATCGATCAGGATCAGGCAAAAATACGACGTGAAGAAATTGCAGCTGAAGCTGATTTTTATGGCTCCATGGATGGTGCCAGTAAGTTTGTTCGAGGTGATGCGGTCGCGGGTATTTTAATTTTAATCATTAATATTGTCGGTGGTTTTGCCATCGGTGTGGGACAGCATGATATGGTTTTATCCGATGCGGTTAGAAACTATACTTTATTAACCATTGGTGATGGTTTAGTTGCACAAATTCCATCTTTATTATTGTCCAGTGCAACTGCGATTATTATTACCCGTGATTCAAATAAGCAGGATTTAGGTGACAAAGTTAAACAGCAAATGTTTGCTAACACAAAAGTGCTATGGGTAACGGCGGCTATTGTGGGTATTATGGGTGCAATACCCGGCATGCCAAACTTTGCGTTTTTAAGTGTTGCCAGTGTTCTGGTGATGGCAGCAAAGTGGATGGATAAACAACAGCAGGAAGAAGAGTTAGAGCAACAGGTACAGGTTGAAGAAAAACCCACCGTTGCAGCGGAGAAAAAAGAATTAACCTGGGATGATGTTCAGCCCGTTGATTTAATTGGCCTTGAAGTCGGTTACGGTTTAATTCCCGTGGTTGACAGTAACCAGAATGGTCAATTATTAAATCGTATAAAAGGCGTGCGTAAAAAATTATCCCAGGAATTAGGTTTTCTAGTTCACTCTGTGCACATTCGTGACAATCTGGATTTAAGCCCGAATGCTTATCGTATTACATTAAATGGTGTTCCAGTGGGTGAAAGTAGTATACATCCTGATCGAGAAATGGCGATTAATCCGGGGCAGGTTTATGGTGAGCTTCAGGGTGTGCCGGGAAAAGATCCTGCTTATGGTTTAGATGCGGTGTGGATAGAACCAGGTATGCGTGACCATGCGCAAACTCTGGGTTATACCGTAGTGGATGCAACCACGGTTGTAGCAACACATTTAAACCAGATACTCCATGATAACGCGCAGGAGTTGTTAGGCCATGAAGAAGTTCAGCAATTACTCGACAACCTGGCAATTAAATCACCCAAACTGGTGGAAGATCTGGTGCCCAAACTTTTGCCTTTAAGTGTGGTGGTTAAAGTGATGCAGAATTTATTAAGTGAAGGTGTATCGGTTCGTGATGTGCGCACCATCGCAGAAGTGTTAGCTGAAAATGGCACTCATATACAAAACCCAGTTGAATTGACAGCGGTTGTTCGAATTGCACTGGGTCGTTCAATTATTCAAAAAATAAATGGCATGGAACATGATCTACCGGTGATTACCTTAGAGCCATCACTCGAACAATTATTATTACAGTCGGCACAAAATGCAGCAGAGGGTTCAATCGGCGTTGAACCGGGTTTAACTGAACGCATGTTTAAGTCACTGGAGCAGGTAGTTGAACAACAGGAAATGGCTAATCAACCGGCAATTTTAGTAGTGGCTCCCGCGTTACGTTTGTGGTTGTCGCAATTAGTCAGACATTCTATTGCGGGAATGAATGTGTTGTCGTACAGCGAAATTCCCGATAATAAAAATATTAAAGTGGTGGCATCCGTTGGTGCTGATTAATAAATGTAAAAGTATGCTGGAGAATTAACATGCAGGTAAAACGGTTTGTAGCAGATGATATGCGTGCTGCAATGCGCCTGGTAAAAGCGGAAATTGGTGCGGAAGCGGTTATTTTATCTAACCGTGTCATTGATGGAAAGGTCGAAATACTTGCGGCACGTGATTACGATGAAAGCTTAATAAATAAGGCGCTGGACAAAACACTGGTTGAAAGTAAACCAGATAGTGCTGCTGCTTATTATGAGCGAGCTGCTGCAGAACGTGAGTTACAAAAAGATAATTATAAAACTATAGAGTCGAGTAAAACTGATAATAATACTCCCCCCCCAGTAACTTCGGCTGCCCACAACACTGTCGATGTTTCGGCTACTGAAAATTTTTCAGAAACCGAAATGCATCAGGCTGCGGGTCTGTATCAGAGGTCGACACAAATGCAGGCACCCTTTACCGATAGCATGGTGGAAATGCGTGATGAATTAAAATCAATGCGCGCGATGATAGAAAATCAACATGTGCTGGGCGAATGGAAAGAATTGACAATGAAACATCCTTTACGTGTGTCATTGTATAAACGTTTAACTGAAATGGGTTTGAGTCAGGATGTATGTAAATATCTGGCAAAAGGTTTAGATAATTCAGTCGATGTTGAACAAGCTATGCAGGCAGCACTGAAACAGCTTGTATATCAATTACCCATTGTCGGTGATGATATATTAAACCGGGGTGGTGTGTTTGCAATGGTAGGGCCAACCGGTGTAGGTAAAACCACAACCATAGCAAAACTGGCAGCGCGTTTTGCTATGCAGCATGGGCAACGTCATGTGGCATTAATTAGCACAGATACTTATCGAATAGGTGCTCATGAACAGTTAATGACTTATGGTCGATTACTGGGTGTGCCGGTTCATTCTGCAAATGATACCCAGGAATTACAGCAGTTATTGCATAAGCTGGATGATAAAAAATTAATTCTGATTGATACTGCGGGTATGAGTCAACGTGATATTAACATTAGTCAGCAACTGGCCCACTTAAGTCACCCCTTATCTATAATAAGATCATATCTGGTTTTATCTGCAAACGCACAAACATCCACATTAGATGAAGTGATAAATGCATTTAAAAAAGCTAACCCCGCAGCCTGTGTTTTGACCAAGCTTGATGAGGCGGCTAGCCTGGGGGGCGTACTCAGTGCGGTAATTAAACATCAGCTCCCCATCGCTTATGTGAGCAATGGTCAGAAGGTGCCAGAAGATTTACAACCGGCACGTGCGCGAGATCTGGTTGGTGACACACTGGCTCACGTTAAACGCTACAAACAAAACACGGATGATGAGTTTATGGCAGTTGCGTTTAACTCAGGTATGAGCCATGCTCCTTTAACATAGTCGTAAGCCATAAATCGTAAGCCTGGAAGCGTTTGATTTTGACTTAAGGCTTACGACTTACGACTTAAGACTATTTTTTATGAAAGATCAGGCAGCGGGCATAAGACGAATGACGTCAAAAAAACCAGTACAGGTAATTGCGGTAAGCAGTGGTAAAGGCGGGGTTGGTAAAACCAATGTCTCTGTTAATTTATCACTGGCTTTAGTGGCGGCGGGGCAAAATGTATTATTGCTGGATGCGGATCTAGGCCTGGCAAATGTCGATTTGTTGTTGGGTTTGCGTGCGCAATATAATTTATCACATGTGATTTCCGCTGAACGTACACTTGAAGAAGTAGTGGTTAAAGGCCCGCAAGGGTTAAGCATTATTCCCGCAGCTTCGGGTATGCAAATGATGTCAGAACTTAGTTCGGCTCAGCATGCTGGCCTGATTAGGGCCTTTAGTGATTTAAGTATGCCGGTGGATACTTTAGTTATTGATACCGCCGCGGGTATTTCCGATAGTGTGGTGAGTTTTGTTAAAGCGTCAAATGAAGTGATTGTGGTCGTGTGTAATGAGCCGACCTCTCTTACCGATGCCTATGCGTTGATTAAAGTCATGTCAGAAGATCACGGGGTTCATAAGTTTAATATTTTAGCGAATTCAGTTCGTGACCCGCAGGAAGGTGCAAAACTGTTTCAAAAATTATCACGGGTTACTGATTATTATCTGGATGTGACCTTAAGTTTCATGGGTGGGGTTCCCTATGATGAATACCTGGTTAAGGCGGTTAAAAAACAGCAGGCGGTGATGCAGTCTTATCCCCAGAGCCCCTCATCTATCGCGTTCAGAAAGTTGGCAAAAGCAGCCCTGTCATGGCCGGTTCCCAAAAGTGCTTCCGGGAATCTTGAATTTTTTGTAGAAAGGCTGATTAAATTCAGTGCTGCGGGTTAGCAGGAGTTGACTATACTGTGCTCATGAATGCGGCAAAAACCATGTATACAGAGGTCCAAAAAAACCAGCGTGACCAGCGAGTTATTGAACATATTGGTTTGGTAAAACGTATTGCGTATCACCTTATAACACGCTTGCCTACTAATATTCAGGTGGATGACTTAATTCAATCTGGCATGGTTGGCCTTATCGAAGCCGCAAAAAATTATGATCCTTCCCAGGGCGCAAGTTTTGAAACCTATGCGGGTATTCGTGTGCGCGGAGCCATGCTCGATGATGTGCGTCATGCGGACTGGTCCCCCCGTTCATTGCACAGAAAAATGCGCCAGGTTCGGGAAGCTATCCGTGATATCGAAAATGAAACTGGTCGTGATGCTAAAGATCAGGAAATTGCCGATAGACTGGAGATTAGCATTGATGAGTATTATGTGATCCGCCGTGATAGCTCAAATGCACAGATTTTTAGCCTGGATCAGGCAGAAGATGACTCGGGGCAGCAAAATCGAATTAAGTCATCACAAAGTGAGCCACTCGAGTCATTGCAGGACAGTCGCTTTAAAACGAGTTTGGCTGAGGTCATTACTACACTTTCTGAACGTGAACAGATGGTTATGTCCCTGTACTACAATGATGAACTCAACTTAAAAGAAATTGGCCTGGTACTGGAAATATCAGAATCCAGGGTATGCCAGATCCATGGTCAGGCACTGAGTAATATTCGCAACAAAATGAGTGGCTGGATAAGCTAAAAGTGTGTGTCAGGAAAGTTTTAGGAAAGTTTTGCTAAGCTTATTAGAGTAAATAAGACGTAGCTGATTCGTCTGGTTTCATCATAGAGTTATAAATATGATCATTGCTGCTGTCCCGTTAACCACTAGAGGCATGAGTTGGGGGCGTCTGTCTAAGACCGTCACCCGCATGGAAGCGGGTGTCGAGCCACCAGGGACGGTGCGTCTTAGACAGACGCCCCCAACTCATGCCTCGATCAGGGTGAAACGTTCGTTAATCACATAGCAATGCGCTTTAAACAGAAACTAATTTCTTTTAACGGGACAGCAGTGAAATATTATATACAAAATTAAGCCTTTGGTTGCAGTGAGTTTTTTTCGAATCAGACTGGAAAAAACTCAAATGTCTGCCAGAATCTATATAAACATAAATATAAACATAAACGTAGACGTTGAGGGAATCCGCCTTGGATAAAAATATGAAAATCCTTATTGTGGATGATTTTTCCACAATGCGGCGAATAATAAAAAATCTGCTGAGAGACTTGGGCTTTAATAACACTGAAGAAGCAGACGATGGTAATACTGGGCTTCCCAAACTGCAGTCGGGTAATTTTGACTTCCTGGTCACCGACTGGAACATGCCGGGTATGACGGGTATTGATTTGTTAAAAGCCGTACGTGCTGATGAGAAGTTGAAAACACTTCCTGTTTTAATGGTAACAGCCGAGGCTAAGAAAGAACAGATTGTGTTAGCTGCACAGGAAGGCGTAAATGGCTACATTGTAAAACCATTTACCGCGCAAACACTAAAAGAAAAGATCGATAAAATATTTGATCGTATAGAAGGTTAGGGGGGGATATGGACGCTACGCCTATTAATCGTGACCTTCTGTTAGAAAAAGCACAGGCGCTGGTCAGTAGCCTTGAATCGGCAGAAACCAGTGACGAGCAGCTTGAATCACAGATTGATGAAATAAACAGCTTTAAAGATAATCATTTGTTTCAGGAACTCGGCAAGATGACCCGGGAAATTCATGACTCTATTATGCAATTTCGCATGGATTCACGCATTTCAGATCTTGCTGAAACGGATATTCCCGATGCAAAAGACCGACTTGAATATGTCATAACGATGACTGAAAAGGCAGCTAATACTGCCATGGCTGTCATTGAAGAGGGCAGCCCAGTAGCAGAAAAACTGGGTGCTGAGGCCAGTGTGCTAAAAGTTCAATGGCAAAAATTCCGTAAACGTGAATTATCACCTGATGAGCTGCGCGTCATGGGTAAAGACGTAGAGGGATTCTTTGATGAGTCAGAATTGATGATGTCCCAGTTGCTATCTGGCTTTACAGAAATATTGATGGCTCAGGACTTTCAGGACTTAACCGGGCAAATCATTCGTCAGGTTATTAACCTGGTAAATGAAATTGAGACCAACCTGGTTGAGTTGATAAAAATTCAGGGTGAAACTCAGGCTAAGGATGAGTCGAAGAAAAAACAGCAGGATGAATCTAAACTTGAAGGTCCGCAGGTTCCGGGTAAAGAAACATCCGATGATGTGATGAAGGGCCAGGATGATGTCGATGACTTACTTGCAAGTCTAGGCTTCTAGTCAACAAATTTGAAAAGGTTAGTAAAGGCTATAAATGGCAATTGATCTAGAGGATGAAATACTTCAGGACTTTCTGGTTGAAGCTGGTGAGATTCTAGAGCTATTAAATGAGCAGTTAGTTGAACTGGAAGCATCTCCGGAAGATGCTGATTTACTTAATGCCGTATTCAGAGGGTTTCACACCGTAAAGGGTGGTGCAGGGTTTTTGGCCCTGGATTCAATGGTTGATTGTTGTCACGTGTGTGAAGACGTCTTTAACGTGTTACGTAATGGTGAACGTGAAGTTAGTTCTGGTTTAATGGACAGTGTATTGCAGGGGCTTGATGCGGTGCAAATCATGTTCACAGAAATTAATGAAGGCACTGACCCAACCCCCGCTACCCCAGAACTTCTTGCCAGGTTAAAAGTTTATTCTGTGCCTGGAAATAATGAGCCAGAAGATGCGGGAGGAGAACCTGTAGAATCGGCACCAGTTGAAGTGCAGGAAGAAACTGAAAAGCCCGAAACAGAGCAAAGCGAAACTGAAACTGAAACTGAAAGCAGAGATGCAACCGATGATGAATTTGATGCCTTGCTCGATGCATTAGATGAAAAAGACAAATCTGATGAAGCAGCACCGGCGGCTTCAGATAGTAGTGACATAACCGATGATGAATTTGAATCTTTATTAGACGACCTTCATGGTAAGGGTAAGCACGGTGGTAGCAAGCCAGAAAGTACCAAAAATACAGCTGAGAAGACGAAAGATGCAACCGCCGTTGAAGCCTCAGATGAAGATTTAATGACCGACGATGAGTTTGATTCAATACTGGATCAGATGCATGGGCAGGGCAAAGGTCCCACTACTGAATCTAATGACACTGGTTCCGGTGGCACTGTATCGGAAAGTAAAGATGATAGCGTGCAAGAACCCACAAAGGACGTTGAAGATAATGATGAATTGATCACCGATGATGAATTTGATGCCATGCTAGACGAGATGCATGGAAAAGGCAAAGGGCCTACTGGAGAAGTCCCGTCGGCTAAAGCGAAGGTGAAAAAATCAGTTCCAGCTCCCAAAAAAGAGGTAAAGGCGGATACCGCGATTAAAGCACCAGCAAAACCTGCTGCTGAAGCTTCGGTTCGTGTAGATACTGAACGTCTGGATGAAATGATGAATCTGGTCGGTGAGCTGGTGTTGGTTCGTAATCGTCTGCAAACGCTTCGTGCAACCATGCCAGAAGGTAAGCTGACCCATGCAATAACTAATCTGGATATGGTGACTGCTGATTTGCAGACCTCGGTAATGAAAACCCGAATGCAGCCCATTAAGAAAGTGTTTGGACGCTTTCCACGGGTGGTACGCGATTTATCCCGGTCTATCAAAAAGGAAATTAATCTTGAAATGATGGGTGAGGAAACAGATTTAGATAAAAATCTGGTCGAAGCACTGGCAGACCCATTGGTGCATCTGGTGCGAAATGCGGTAGACCATGGTATAGAATTACCCGATGAGCGTGAAAAGAAAGGCAAGTCACGGGTCGGTACGGTCAGTTTAAGTGCAACCCAGGAAGGTGACCATATTCTGCTGGCTATTGAAGATGATGGTGCCGGTATGGATCCTGAAGTGTTGAGGGTTAAAGTTGTTGAGAAAGGCTTAATGGATGAAGAGGCCGCTGCCCGGATGGACGATAAGGAATGCTTTAACTTGATCTTTATGGCAGGTTTTTCTACCAAAGAAGAAATTTCTGATATCTCTGGTCGTGGTGTGGGAATGGATGTGGTAAAAACACGTATTTCCCAGTTAAATGGCTCACTGGATATCGATTCTGAACTAGGCAAAGGAAGCAGGTTAAGCATTAAGGTGCCATTAACACTGGCGATTTTACCGACACTCATGATTGCTATGGGGCAGCATACTTTTGCTTTGTCACTGGCAAATGTGAATGAAATATTTGAGCTGGAAACACGAAAAACCAATGTGGTAGATGGTCAGTTAATGGTGATGGTGCGTGAAAAAGCCGTACCCCTGTTTTACTTATCAGACTGGCTGCTTAAGCCCGGTGAAGAGTGTGTTTCTGGAAATGGTAAGGGTCAGGTGATCATTGTCTCAATGGGTAATCGTCTGGTAGGTCTCGTCACCGATTCAGTTATTGGTCAGGAAGAGGTGGTTATTAAACCGCTAGGTGCGATGTTACAGAACCTGGATGAATTTGCGGGTTCAACTATTACAGGTGATGGTGGTATCGCATTAATTATTGATGTGCCCAGCTTACTAAAGGCTCGCGCAAATTATTAAGAATATAAATGAATAGAGTGAACATTCTTAATCCTTAAGCGTTCATCAGATAGCTTTCTTATTAATATATTCAGGAAACTTAAATGGCAATACGTGTGCTAATCGTTGATGACTCTGGTTTTTTTCGTCGTCGATTAACGGAAATATTAAATTCTGACCCTCAGATCGAAGTTATTGAAACGGCTGTTGATGGTAAGGATGCGATTGAAAAAGCTAAAAGTTGTCGGCCTGATGTGATTACCATGGACATAGAAATGCCGGTAATGAATGGCATTGATGCCACCCGAGAAATCATGAAGCAACGGGCCGTGCCTATCATCATGTTTTCATCTTTAACCCATGATGGCGCCAAGGCAACATTAGATGCGCTTGATGCGGGGGCGACAGATTTTCTGCCAAAACGCTTTGATGATATATCAAATGATAAAGCAGAGGCACGAAACATACTTTGCTCACGTATTAAGGCGATGGTCTCACCCGCCTCCTTAAGGTCGACAGGGGGCACACGTACATCCCCCACATCTCTAAAGCCTCCTCCCCCAGCAGGTGCCCAGGAAAATCTCCAGGGAAAACACCAGGTTCGTTCGCAGCGGCAACCACTTGCCCCTAAAACTGCACCTTCGAGTCGTGCAACAGAGATTAAAAGAAATAAACCCTTTAAACCGGCAGATTATGACCTGGTCGCTATTGGTACATCCACTGGTGGGCCGGTGGCTCTGCAGGAAGTTTTAACCCAGTTACCCGCCAGTTTTTCCTTGCCTATTTTGCTGGTTCAACACATGCCGGCAACTTTTACAGAGGCCTTTGCTGCTCGCCTTAATCAGCAATGCAAGATTGAAGTTCGTGAAGCTCAAGATGGGGATGAACTCAAGCCAGGCCTGGCATTACTGGCCCCTGGGGGTAAGCAAATGAAGCTGGCTAAGCGTGCTGGGCGCATGTTAGTTAAAGTAGAAGAAGAAACCGACCCCAGACAAAACTATAAGCCCTGTGTCGATGTTACTTTTAATACGGTATGTAATGCCGTGGGTAATAAAGCACTGGGTATTATTCTCACCGGTATGGGGGCTGATGGAAGTGTGGGCTGTAAAGCAATGCAAATTCGAGGTGCCACTATCTGGGCACAGGATGAAGCCAGCAGTGTAATTTATGGTATGCCTGCGGCTGTTGCTGATATTGCGGAACAAATTTTGCCGATGAAAGAAATCGGCAAGAAACTTGCAACCAATACGTAATATGGACATCTTGAGTATTGTCGGAGTTGCTATAGCCTTTATCGCTATATTGAGTGGCAGTGTGCTGGAAGGCGGTCATCTCGGCCATTTATTTCAATTAACAGCATTTATCATTGTTATTGGTGGTACGGTTGGTGCTGTCTTATTACAAACCACGCTTCCAACTTTCTGGCGTTCAATGGTCATCGTGCGCTGGGTTTTTGTCACCCCCCAGGTTAATCTCGATGATACGGTTGAGAAAATAGTCAACTGGAGTCATTTATCTCGTCGGGAGGGGTTATTGGCATTAGAGAATGCGTCGGAAAATGAGACTGACTTATTTTCACGTAAGGGTCTGCAAATGCTTGTGGATGGAAATGAACCTGAAACTATTCGTGATGTAATGGAAACAGAAATTAACACTATTGAACGGTTTGATATGCAGGCGGCTAAAGTATTTGAATCGATGGGCGGGTATAGCCCAACTATTGGTATTTTAGGTGCAGTATTAGGTTTGATACATGTTATGAATAACCTGGCTGACCCAGAAAAACTGGGCAGTGGTATTGCCACTGCATTTGTTGCAACCATTTATGGCGTGGGTTTTGCGAACCTTATTTTGTTGCCCATGGCAGGTAAATTAAAGGCTCAGGTGAAACAGCAGTCAGTGCAATATGAAATGATGCTTGAGGGAATTGTCAGCATCGCAGAAGGTGAAAACCCGCGCAGCTTACAGGCTAAGTTACAAAGTTATTTGGGCAGAACATAAAATAATATTGAAGCGAAGTAGCTTTGTAGAAGCCGGCTTTAGCTAGTGATTGGGTATTTAGAAAACCTGGGTTAATAAGATAAAGTAAAAACACAGTAAAATATTGAGGAAAAATTAAAACAATTCAATGAGACGCCGAGGCATTATCAATATTGAACCCGAAGAGTCAACCGATCGTTGGCTAGTGTCTTATGCGGATTTTATAACATTGTTGTTTGCCTTTTTTGTAGTTATGTATTCAATTTCAAATGTTAATCAGGGTAAATATCGAGTCTTATCTGATTCTGTCATGAGCGCTTTTAGTGCACAATCAAACTCTCCTTTTCCTTTAGGTTCACAGCTTGGTGTGTCTGTGCAGCGTGCCCCCATTGCGGTGGGCTTAATTGGACAAACCGGTTTAATATCTATGCAGGAAACCGCAGCTGAGCTGGATAAACGTCTGAAGAAATGGGTTAGAAAAGGCAAGATTGCGGTTAATGGAAACGAAAAGTGGCTGGAGATTGAAATAAAATCGAGTTTATTATTCAAGTCGGGTGATGCGGTGTTGTCGATTGATGCGGCTAAAATATTAGCTGAGCTGACTGAGGTAGTAAAGACGACAAAGAATCCGCTATATGTTTCCGGTTATACCGATGATGTGCCCATTAATACAAATCGTTATCCAACTAACTGGGAATTATCCGCTGCACGTTCTGCAAGTGTGGTGAGATTGCTGGCACAAAGTGGTATAAACCCGGCGCGTATGGGAGCCATTGGTTATGGAGAATTCAGGCCGATAGTGGCAAATGATTCGGATGTTAACCGGCAGAAAAATCGCCGAGTGGTGATTCGTGTAATGACCGGTGAAGATATGTTTGCAGGCTCAAGCCCGTTTGCAGATACGCAAGTTGATTCAACTAAAATCGTAAAGCCAGAACCCGAAGCAGCGGTCACTATTTTACAGGCAGCTGAACCGGTACGTTCAATTTTTGGAGCGCCCTGATATGAAAATATGGGCGACGGCTAATCAAAAAGGTGGCGTAGGTAAAACCACTTCGGCAGTTAATCTTGCCGGCGTTATGCAAAAACGGGGAAATCGGGTTTTACTCATTGATCTTGATCCTCATGGTTCGCTTACCAGTTACTTTGGGCTTGACCCTGATACGGTTCAGGACAGTGCGTATGATTTATTTCAACAATCTTTAAAACAAAAGTTAAACACCAGGGTGGCCATTCATAAAACACGTTTTAAGGGTTTAGACTTTATACCCGCTTCATCTGCGCTGGCGACACTGGATCGTCAGTTAGGCTCTAAAGATGGCATGGGGCTGGTGATTAAAAAATCATTATTACAGGTGACAGAAAATTATGACCTGAGCATTATTGATTGCCCTCCCATGCTGGGTTTATTAATGGTAAATGCATTAGCTGCCTGTGAGCGTTTACTTATTCCTGTGCAAACAGAATTTCTTGCCCTAAAGGGTTTAGAGCGAATGGTGTATACCTTATCGATGATTCAAAAAGCACGAAAACAGCAGGTGTGTTATACCATTGTGCCAACCTTTTATGATCAACGTCTTAATGCATCAATAGAAACCTTAAGTACTTTAAAAAAGCAATATAAAGAAACGATTTGGGATAATGTTATTCCAGTAGACACCCAGTTTCGTGAAGCCAGTCAGAATGGTATTCCCCTTACTATTGAGAGAGTGAGTGGCCGAGGTGGCAGAGCCTATTCACATTTACTTGATTATTTACTGGCGCTGGATGATGAAACCACCCTGACAGTTGCTGAGAATACAAACAAATGAGTGAAATCAATAATAAAAACTCAGCGCAGCAACAGGCTATTTATGAATATCTGCAATCATTATTGCTGGAAGTACCAGAGGAAATAGAGCAGCCAGTAAAAAAAGAACCCCTTAAAGCTGTACAGGCACCGGTAGCAGAAGTTGTAAACGAGCGGACACACGAGGAACCTGAAAAAAAGTCAAATATAATTGGTTTAGAGCAGTTAGTTGCCGAAGTTCCTGACGTGATTACGCAAACGGCAACTGAGACAATTGTTGAAGTTAAAGCTGAAACGACACCAGAAGTAAAAGAAGAAATTGAGCTTGAGTTGCAGACTCAACCAGAACAGCAATTGCAAGCAGAGTTAAATGAGGATGAAACAGCGATACCTGAATGGGCAGAAGCAAGGTTTCAGTGTCTATTGTTTAATGTTGCCGGCTTAAATCTGGCGGTGCCACTGGTTAAATTAAACAGTGTCATTCCCTGGAATGAAAATATTACAGAAACGCCTAATCAAACTGACTGGTATTTAGGTTTGGTGGAACATTTGCAAAATCAGGTCAAAATTATTGACACGGCATTACTGGTCATGCCGGAAAACCGTCACAAAGAACTGCAAAACGAGTCCGTTAATCGACTCAGTCATATATTATTAGTTGACGATTATAAATGGGGTTTAGCCTGTAGTAGCATTGGTGATGTTATCTGGTTGAATAAAAATGATGTTAAATGGCGTAAAAACAAAAGCAATAGAGCATGGCTGTCCGGTACATCATTAGAGCACTTATGTGCCATTATGGACACGGAAGTATTTGCACAAATGCTAACTGAGTCGGGCTGAATGCCCGGTATACAGGCGTATTAGCGGTAGGAGTGAAGTTGAAACTGTGATATACCTGAATGTAATTGTGTAGTTAATAAAATGACAATGATTCGTTTGTGTCAGTCGGCAGGTTTTTAGTTATCTACTCGCTGGCGTTTGTCACTATCTAGTCTAAAATCAAATTAGAAAGAAAAAAATTGGGTGCTAACAAGTACCTACGGGTAAATGAAACTGGCATGTAAACTGCAGTTAAACAAGTGGAGCTCTTCATATGAGTGATGATAACGAGAATGCTGACCACAGACAGTGTGTTACATTCCGACTGGATTTTGAGATTTATGGCATCAATGTAATGTCGGTGCAGGAAGTTCTCAGGGTAACTGATATTGCACCTGTACCTGGCGCTCCTAATTATGTAATTGGAATTATCAATTTACGCGGTAATGTGGTCACAGTTATAGACACACGCATGCGATTCGGATTACCAACAAAAGAAATGGATGATTCCACACGTATTGTTATTATCGAAGCTGAGAATCAAACGGTGGGTATTGTTGTTGATAGTGTATCTGAAGTAGTGGATATCTATGCTAATGAAATCGAAACTGCACCAAATGTTGGTAATGATGAAACAGCCCGATATATTGAAGGGGTTGTAAGCCGAAATGATGAGCTGTTAATCCTGGTGGATCTGAACAAACTTTTATCTGATGATGAATGGGCGGAAATGTCCGGGTTCTAATTCAGGACTGCTCTCTTATGGCTTTGAGTATTTAAAATCGAGTCGCCTTAATCGAGTTTTGGAGAGTAAAATGAATGCACTGGTTATATTGTTATCGAGTTTAATGTTTTTAATGTCACTGGCTTTATTTGTTTATACAAAAAAACAGTTGACGTCTTTGCAGCAATCAATTCAATTTAAAATTCATACCAACCAGGTTAACAGCGAACTAACAGCGCTTAATGCCGGGTCATTTGGTTTGGGTGAGCGCTTTATAAAGCTTGAAAAACAAATGCAACAAATGGCAGCGCGAATAGATGAAGTATCTAGTGAAATGAGCAACAACTCTCCATATGCTTACGCCATTGAACTGGCATTAAAAGCAACACCAGCTGAGAACATTGCAGAGTTGTGTCACATAAGCCTGACAGAAGCACAATTGTTAGTTATGATGCACCAACAACAGGCAGCATAAATTATTGTAGATTGAATCTGATCTGTTATTTTCTAAACTAGATATTCAAATATATATCTAAGTTTTGCCACTGAGATGAAAACGAAGAGAAGATGAATATTTTGCAGGGTGGATCAAGCGAAGTGGATCCACCCGGTTAAAAATATTCCTCTGTGTCTCAGGTGTTTAAAGTTTAAAAATATTATGGATTAATATATTTATAACCAGTATTAATATGATCAATTAAACCTACAGCCCCAGATGGAACCATCTGCACACCGGGTAATAAATCTGAAGTGACCCACGAGTTTCCACGCATTGTGTTTTGGCACATATAAACTGTTACACCTCGTGCAATTAGCGAAGAAGTTAAATCGGAAGTCGGATTACCTGTTGTCACATTGTATGTGCGATTATACGCCTCATCTGTTAACAGCCAACGACCACCACCCGCATATGCAATTGCAACCATCTCAAAATCTTTGTTTATTTGCATATTATAAATACCTTCCCAGTTATTAACAGAGTTTCTAGTTACCTGGGCCTGTTGTGCAAGCCCGCTTCTTTTGTTTACACTTGCAAGATTCCATGCAATAACGCTTTTAAGTCTTGTGCGTTTTTGAATGCATTTAGTGCGTTCACTGGTGCCAATTCCAAACTGATTATCCATGTTTTGTATTGCCTGGTCTGGGCATTCAAGTTCTTCAGAACTACTTTCTTTAGTCGTACCAGCAAAAGTGCTGGTCGCAACACACATCATGATAAGAAATAAATAGAATTTACGTATTTTAAGCATTTTAACCCCCTTGATTAAATAATTGTTACTGCAATATGACAAAGCGTTGAATTAATTGAGCTTACAGAATGTAAATGTGTAAACATAAAGTTAATCTATATATAACAGCTTCAGCTTGAGTAGTTTATACACAAAAGCATTTGTACCCGGTTAGGAGACTGTTGCGAATAGTTATAATTATTTTGAAATGAATTGAATAGTGTGATTTAGTTCTTATCCAGGCGATAATCTGATGGTGAAACCCCTACATGTTGTTTAAATACGCGGGTAAAATATGAATGATCATTAAAGCCTACAGCAAAGCCAATATCACCTACTAGTAATATTGATTCCTGAAGTAGCTCGCATGCCTTATTCAGTCGATATTTAATCAGGTAATCACGAAAAGTAATGCCTTTTTCACGTTTAAATACACGACTAAACTGATAGATGGAAATCTGGCATTGCTTAGCAAGTTCAGCAATATATATTTTTTCGTGATAATGGTTTTCAACATACTTGATAACGTTAAAACTATTGTCTTTTGATGTTTTTTTAATATTGTTGCAGATTTTTATATCATTTGTCTGTACGGGTTTAAAAATGTTCCTGGTACTATTATCGTTCAGTCTGGAGTTTCTTAAACTGGAAAGAGTGTTAATTGAGTTTAAAATTTCGTCAGGCTGTACCGGTTGGGGAAAATAATTCCATACTCTGGCTCGAAGAGCCCATACTGCCAGTTGCTCATCATGATACTGAGTGACCATAAGGACGGGAATAGATGGGTAACTATACCTGGTTTTTTCAAGCATAGTCAGTGATTTGCTGTCAGGGTAATCAAAGTCGAAGCAAATCACATGTGGTTTTTTAGATTTTAGTTGTTCATGTAAATCATCTGATTCATTTAAAATATTTACATTACAACGATTTGATAGTTTGGAACAAACAGGCGGTACATCTTTATTTGTTCTAAGGTCAACTAAAAATAGCTTGGGTAAGTACATATGTTAGCCTTTAATTTTATATCATTTTTTTCTGTACCAGCTTGAAGTCAGATAATAAAGAGGTTGACTGTTAAATATTTATTCCATTTAAAATTAAATAAATTTAACGGCTAAATAAAAACATGAACAACCTCACAAAGTTTCTTAAGAAAATAAAAAATATCACTGCTATCCCGTTAAAAGAAATTAGTTTCTGTTTAAAGCGCATTGTTATGTGATTAACGAACGTTTCACTCTGATCGAGACATGAGTTGGGGGGGTAGTGGTTAACGGGGCAGCAGTGTCGGGCTGTATGCATCGGTGTTTTGTATTGCGCTTAGCAGCATGCAAATAGTGTCTGCAGGCACAAAATAGGATGGTAATGGTGAAATGCAGGGTGGCCTGGCACGTTTATATAATAAAATAGAAGAGATGCGTGAAAAAGTAATTCTTCTCACTAAAAATTTGATATTGAGAATGGGTATTTATTATTCAGTGTATATTTCGAGTGCTTCAGTTAAGCTCATAAAGAGAAACGATTAGAGTGGGAGATGTATGAAAAATTATGACATGCTGTCTTCCAGCAGAACCCACTTATCCAGAAGATCAAACAACTGATATTCTAAAATTGGTTTGGTTATACAGGCATCCATTCCAGCATCTAAAAATGTTTGCTGCTCGTTAGGTAAAGCATGTGCAGTGAGTGCGATAATAGGTGTTGTGTTATCAGGCTTGTTGAGGCGTATGTTTTCAGTTACTTCAATGCCATTAAGGCCTGGCATACGTATATCCATGAGAATCAGGTTGTAGTCCTGGTGTTGAGCCAGATCCAGTGCTTCAACACCATCTCTGGCCTCTTCTGTTACGACCCCTTGTTGATTAAGTAAGGTGGTTACTAATTTACGGTTGATAGCGTTATCATCGGCAACTAAGACGTGTATTCCGGTATATTTATTGTTTGTGTTACCAATGCTTCTTTCAACTAATGTGGGCGTCGGAGGTTGCTGAGTGACTTCAACGGGAAGTTTAATCCAGAAGATTGAGCCCTTATCAGTGTTTTCTTTTACGCCAATTATTCCATTCATTAATTCAATGAGTTGCTTTGATATTGCCAGCCCTAAACCTGTGCCTGAATCTGGTTTATAAATCGAATCATTGGTTTGGTTGAAAGCCTCGAAAATATGAATTTGCTCATCTAGTGGTATACCTTTTCCGGAATCAATTACTTCAATTATTAATTCGTGTGTATTATTTATACTGCGTATTTCAGATGTGATGCGAACTGAGCCGGTATCTGTAAACTTAATTGCATTACCGATAAGGTTTGAAATAATTTGTCGAAATCTAAGTGGATCGATAATAATATTATCTGGCATAGAGCCATTTTTCTGATATGTTAAATTAAGAAATTTTGATTTTGCCGCTTCTGAAAACAGCCGTATGACAGATTCTATAAAGTCATTAATGTTAACAATCTGAGTTTTTAGTTCTAATTTTTCAGATTCAATTCGTGAAAAATCAAGTATGTCATTAATAATGTTAAGTAGATCTTTCATAGAAGTATTAATGGTATCGACATACTCAGATTGTTTTTTGTCGAGTTTAGTTTTGGATAGTAAATTGGTAAATCCAACAATTCCATTCATTGGTGTGCGTACTTCATGACTCATATTGGCTAAAAACAGGGTTTTGGCCTTGTTTGCTTTTTCAGCCTGATCTTTTGCCTTAATTAAATTTTCCTCTTCATTTTTTCTGGCTGTAAAGCTTTGTCCTGTACCTTCTACACCAATTATGTTTCCTACCTCATCAAGTAAAAAACGCGCATTGGTTGAGAGCCATACGGTTGATCCATTTTTATGCTGTAATGTAAAAGGGTACTGTTCCACATAACCGTTATTTTCAGTTAGAGCCTCTATAAATTTACTGCGCTTATCAGGGTCAACATAAAAATCGGTTGTTTTTCTGCCTATGAGCTCCTCTGCGGTATAACCTAATAACAATTCGACGGAGGAGGATACAAACAGGACCAGACCATTAAGGTCAGTTCTGTAGTAAGTTTCCTGCAGGTTATCCATTACGCTTTTTAATTCACGTTGAGATGTATTCAGACTTTTTTCAATGACTTTATTCTTTTCCAGGCCATCCGCCAGTATGACCATGTTTTTCTTAAGTTTTATAGATGTTTTAAGCCAAAGAGTTGTGGTGATAATAGTGCTAATAATAAAAATAATGAGAAGGGTACTTAAAACGGTCATAAATCTTCCTTGCTGAATAAGATGGTGAGGATTTGTAGCATAAAATATCTGGGCGATTATACCTTATGATTGGCATTTATGTGTAATAAGGCGCGTTAAAAAGGCTCCAGCTATATCGGATAGTGGCTTCGGTGATGATAAAAATGTCACAGTAATGTTATTATACGCTGCTTATTGTCGCAAATATTTATTTAGAAAAGGACTATTGGTCTTGTTATTTTGTGACTGATTAAATAGAATTTAGGTTATTTCCGCATGCATCTTTATGGGAATATGGATCTTGAGTTGTATGCACGGCATTTGAAGTCTTTATGTTTATGTAATAATGTCTGTAGGTCACCATTGTCTCCATCACAGCAACCATTTTTAATGCATTATATTATTATTTATTGTTAGTGCTTGTGTAACTTATTTTTTAAGAATTACCGACTATTTTCTATTTAAGAGTATTAAAACATTCCTGTAGAATATTCTTCATGAATGTGAAGGGGGGAGTTAAAGTAAGGAGAGTAAAATGAGTTTCAGAATTCTTTCAATTGATGGTGGTGATGTCAGGGACATTATACCCGGTAAGGTTTTGATGCAGCTTGAAAAAAAATAAAATATCAATATGGCGATAATAAAAATATTACAGATTATTTTGACCTGGTTGTGGGTACTGGTACGGGAGGAATATTGGCAATCGGTTTATGCATTCCTGGAAAAATGAAATACAAAAATTTAATGCAAAGGGATTAACTGATATTTACGTGAAACGGGGTGATGATACCTTTGATATTTCAGTCTGGAAATCTATAATCTCAGCTAGAGGTTTAAATGATGAAAAATACGATGCGGATGAATTGGAGGATGCATTAAATGATTAGGAGATACATTACTCAGTGATTTCGTGAAGTCCTGTTTAATTTCTTCTTATGATATTAAAAGAAGACGCGCACATTTTTTAGACAAACAGCTGCTGTTAATCATGATAAAGATAATTTTTATGCTAGAGAACTTGTTAGGTGAAAATAGTCAATAGAAAGCAGGAGGTAATAAAATGACAGATGTAAAAGATTTTTTAAATCCAACCTCCATAGATGGTCATGGTGATTTTTTAAACTAAATTAAACTTTTTATCTGTTGAAAGTTAAATTCCATCGCTCCCGATATGTGTGCTTGGGAATGATGAAGTCTATGCTACAGCGTGTTGATTAATAGTTTGCAATGTTTAAATGGCTTTATAAAGTCGCCTAAAATATTCTGAATTATAGAAAACGTAAGGCCACTAAGTTTTTTTCAGCTTCTTTAAAGGCATCCAGTGATTTACAGGGTGGAAAGTAATCAGACTCATCAGTTTCACTAGACTCAACCACATTTGTCAAAGCCCAGCCTTCTAATGATAGTTCTTCATGTAAAATTTCCATGGCCGCTACATGGTTTTTAACATTTACCCATGCATTTAATTGACTGCAATTGTCAGTGTGATTAGTAGATTGCACATCTAAAACCAGATACATCATAAAGAAATAATCCTGAATATAAATTCCAAATGCTGATTTTAGCATCCTTAGGCCATTAGGCAATGGTATGGATTTGGGGTTTTAATGGACCCCTATGCTCATTATAATCTGCTTTACACAAGCATTCTTAACAAAAACTGGATTAATCATGTATTCTTATCAGCAGTTACAGAAGGAGTTGGGGTTTGAAAATGAGCTGCCAGTGACCCCTGACTGGTCTGCAGCAGCGGATTTTCTCTCTCTAATAAAGGAATATTGCCTTGAGGCACAGCCGCAAACTATTTTTGAATGTAGTAGTGGTTTAACAACCCTTACACTGGCCAGATGCTGTCAGGTAAATGGGCGTGGGCAGGTGTTTAGTCTTGAGAATGGGAAAGAGTATGCTAAGCAGGCCAGGGCTAATTTAATGAGATTTGACGTTGATGAGCATGCAAATGTTATTCATGCGCCGTTAGAGCAGGTATTCGTTCAGGGGCATAATTACGACTGGTATGGGCTAAAGGGGGTGGCGGATATGAATATTGATATGATGGTAATTGATGGACCCCCTGGTTTTATACAGAAGCATTCTCGATTTCCAGCTTTGCCGTTATTATTTGATCAACTGGCGGATAAATCAATGGTATTTCTGGATGATGCGGCAAGAGATGAAGAAAAAGAGCTGGTGGCCATGTGGTTAGGCCTGTATTCAGAAATAGAACATGAATACGTAGATACTGAACGAGGATGTTCTATTTTAACAATAAATAAATGCTGAGTGATCTGATCCTGAACTATCTCCACAAAAAGCACATTAAAAAAATATAACAGAAAAAGAAAACGCAAATGGACGCTAATGTACGCAAAAAAATTTTACATTAGCTCGAATCTCTAATTATAAACATGGGTTTACTCTGATGCTCTACCTGTAAAAACATAAGGCACTACACAATCTAACTATACACTATATTACTTAACGCTTATTTACGTTTTCTTTAGCAATGAGGGTTTGGGGGAAGTTTGGCTTTTAAGGCTGTTTTTATAGTATTCGCCAGTTTCAGTAAATTTACCTCCCCCCTCGGCGGCCCCTTTGCTAGCTCTCCTTTTTCAAAGGGGGAAGTTTACAAATAAAAGTCGACTTTAATCTGTAATATCAGATATATAGCGCTTAACTTACTGGCACTGGGATCAGACCAGTTTTCTTCTTCTAAGCCGCAGAGGCTTATCGACACGAATTTGTTAGACCTTAAATTGCCCAACCAGTGACTGTAACTGATTTGACAGCTTGGCTAACTCTTCACTGGCGATAGATGTCTGAGTGGCGCCTTCGGCGGTTTTATCAACAATAGTACTGATATTAATAATGTTTTTATTAATTTCATCGGCAACAGCGCTTTGTTGTTCAGCCGCGGTGGCAATTTGTGTATTCATATCTCGAATATTGGCTACAGCCTCTGTAATTGACTCCAGGGATGAGCCCGCCTGAGCCGCTTGATTAACACTTGAATCAGCATGATTTCTGCTGTTGTTCATAACGCTAACTGCTGATTTTGTACCATCCTGTAGCTTTTCTATCATTGTCTGGATTTCCTGGGTTGATTGTTGTGTTCGACTCGCAAGAGTACGCACCTCATCAGCTACTACCGCAAAACCACGTCCTTGTTCACCGGCCCGAGCCGCTTCAATAGCCGCATTCAGGGCTAGCAGGTTGGTTTGTTCTGCAATACTTTTTATAACATCTAACACAGTGCCTATGTTCTCACTATCCTGTTCCAGCTGACTGATGACACTTTCAGCGGAATTCAATTCAGATGAAAGACTTTCAATCGTCTTCATTGTTCTAATAACAACCTCTCTGCCTTCAGATGATGCGCTATCAGCATTTGTTGCTGCCCCTGCCGCATCAGTTGCATTACGCGCAACCTCCTGTACTGTGGCCGTCATTTGATGCATAGCGGTTACTACCTGGTTCGTTTCAGATTGTTGCTGGTTCACACCACAACTGGTTTCATCCGTAATAGCTGACATTTGCTCAGCCGCTGAGGCTAACTGAATAGTAGAGGCAGAAACATGTCCTACCATTAATCTCACTTTTTCGGCAAACTGATTAAATGCGGCTGCTAGCGAGCTAATTTCATTACTGCCCGAGTCATCTAATCGTTTAGTCAGATCCCCGTCTCCCTGAGCAATATCATCCATCGCGCTTACGGCTTTATTTAAGGGTACGACTATCATGCGTGCAATTATTGTTGCAAAGATGAGTCCAGCAATCAGTGATATTCCGCCTAATGTTAAAGCAATTGTAGTTGCATTGTTAATAGCGGAAGAATAGTGGCTTCTATCCATTGCAATCACTATTACGCCAACAGCCTTGCCAGAATAGTCATTTATTCGATTAGCAAACACCGCTAACTTCATTTTATTATGATTAAGTTGCTTAATGACGGCCTGTTTATTCAGAGCCATATCTAACTGGTTTTTGCTGAGCAGCTCACCATCCTTAATAGTTGAGGCGAATAAATCAAAACCATTTTGAGTTTTTAGATGCAGGCTAATATCAACCCCATATTTCTGCTTGAACTGGTTGAAAAAGGGCTGGCCAAATGACATGCCAAATTCAACAGACCCATAATGTTTGCCTTTGTGATAAACCGGTGAAATACCACGGATACCCAGGCCAGCTACACCTTTTTCCAGGCCCATTATATTTTTTTTCTCATTATTGGTCGCTACAACAGTGCTTCGGAATGAAGATAAATCATCGCCAAATTTAGCGGGTTTATGAAGCCTCAGGAATGAGGTAGCGGGTGGCGTATGGAACTGAAATTGTCGAGCATAGAATTTTTCCCTCATCGCCTTAAACGTAGGTTGTAGTGCATGATTAAGAGCGTCTCGTTCATTGTTGGCGAACATCTCAGCGAAATAGTCAACATTAGCGACCAGGCTTGACAGGGCAACAGCCAGATAACCCTGGGACTTTAATTCGGTTTTAGCGCTTTTAAATAAACTAGCCAGTTCACGTTTTTCAGCCTCTTCGACAACATCAGATATAGTTGAAATGATCATCGGGACATTAATCATTGTTACAAGTATAAGAATAAAGGCAAACCCGGCACTTATTATGGTTTGTATTTTGATGTTTTTAAGCATGTTTTTTCCTGAAATTGAGAATGTGAAGAAATTATTAATTTTAAAGGCACTATTAAAAGCCACGTCTATATTAGATAATAGACGAGAATTTGTTATTTTCAGCATGGAAAGCCGATTTCTGAATAATTGTATATATGAGTTTAAGTAACATATACAACTTAAATCATGGTCTTTTTTTCTGTGGAGAGACACCTTGACGAAGCGAATGTTATACAACGCAATATTGGTCTTTTTTACAATAATTTCATTTAATTCCAGGGCGACAGAGCAAAATAAGGTGGCATTACAACTAGGGATTTTTCCTTATGTTAGCCCTGGACAGCTCGTACAATTTCACACTGATCTAAAAAACAGATTTGAGACGGCTTTAGGCAAAAAAGTAGTGATGGTGACAGCGCCCAGTTTTAAGAAGTTTGTTATGCGAACCAAGCATTCTTCATATGACTTTATTTTAACCGCTCCGCACTTAGGACGCCTGGCTGAAATTCGTGATGGATATCGCCCCATTGCACATACACGACATGAGATTCAGGGAATCTACCTGGTGAACTTATCATCGGATATTCAAGAGTTAAAGGATCTTGAGGGCAAGGTAATTACACTGGTTGGTCGAACTGCATTAGTTACACAAATGGTCGAAAAGCAGCTCAATGACATTGGCTTATTTAATGGAAAAAATATTACTTTTAAATTTACCAAAACACATAATAATGCAATGTATGCCCCTCTTCGAGGAGAGAGTGATGCATCAGTGACCGGAGTTTTACTTTGGTATAAAATAGGCAAACTGGAAAAGGGCGGTAAAATGAAGGTTATTGGAAAGTCACCCGCATCAATAGGTTTTCAGGTAATGGCTGCCAGTAATGTGCCAGAAGAAGATGTACTTAAGATTCAAAAGGCATTGTTTAGCTTTCATGAAACGGATATTGGGAAAGAGTATATGGTGAGAACGGGTTTTAAGCGGTTTGATATAGTTGATGATCAGGAGAAAAAGCAGCTTGAGCCGTATATTCAGATTTTTTTAAATAAGTAATAGTATTTTATGAGTGCGTCCTTTTGAGATCGTTTTCTAATTTATCAATACGTTTAAAACTTATTATTATTAGCACTGTAGTAGAAGTTATTATGTTGGGGCTGCTGGTAGGTAACAGTATGCGTCTAATGAATAATGCAGTTCAGTATCATGCCGAAACATTTGTAGAAGATTTATCCCCTCTGCTTGATGGTGCGCTCAGTTTGTTTATGTTTGAGCGTGACTTTGCCTCAATGCAGGAAACTCTGGGTAAATTAGTTAAGTATGGTGAATCAGAAGTGATTTACATTGTTGTGCTGGATGAAAGCGATAACATATATGCTAGTGCTGGCCATAAATTAGAGCAGCTTCCAGATCTGGATAATAGTATAACGGCAGCAATGAACGACAAGGTATATGACTCGGTTGCCACACTAAAGTTAGGTAAGCTTAAAGTGGGAGAAGTTCGTTTTGGTATTTCACTGGAAAAGATGGTTGATGCACGTTCTGATTTACTACAACAGGGTGTTTTCATTGCCTCATCTGAAGTTATATTAACCATTATTTTATTAAGTCTTGCGGGTTATTTTTTAACACGACATATATTTATACTTGTGGATGCTACGCGTAAAGTGGCTGAAGGAAATTATTTAATAAAGGTAACGAAATCCTCTAATGATGAAATAGGCCAACTTGCAGATAATTTTAATAATATGGCACTTGCCATAAGGCAACGAGTTGAGGCATTAAAAACGTCTGAACGTGCATTAACAGAAGAAAAAGAACGGATACTGGTTACATTAAATTCAATAGGTGATGGTGTTATTACGACCGATATGGAGGGAAAAATAGAGTTGTTAAACCCTGTTGCTGAACAGTTAACAGGTTGGACACACAAAGAATCATTGGGTAAACCCCTTGAAGAAGTTTTTAATATTAAAAATGAAATAACTGGCCGAGATATATGTAATCCAGTGATTAAATGCATTGAAAGTGGAGCAACGGTAGGTTTAGCTAATCATATTGCTTTAGTCAGGCGAGATGGTCATGAGTTTTCAATAGAAGATAGTGCTGCACCTATACGGAATGTAGAAGGAGAAACAATTGGTGCTATTCTGGTGTTTCACGATGTAAGTAATACCCGAAAAATGGCCAGACAAATGGCTTATCAGGCTCAGCATGATTCATTAACTGGGCTGGTCAATCGAACAGGGTTTGAAAATCGTGTGAAAGAGGCACTGAAGACAGCGAGTGATGAAAATCGCCAACATGCATTACTGTATATGGATCTAGATCAATTCAAAGTTGTAAATGATACATGTGGACACTTTGCTGGTGATGAGCTTTTAAAACAACTATCTTCAGAACTAAAAAGTAAGATACGTGAAACTGATACGCTTGCTCGCCTGGGTGGAGATGAGTTTGGCGTGTTGCTGGTAAATTGTGATTTAAATCGCGCCGATATTATTTCTGAAAGTTTACGTCTTTTTGTTAAAGAATTTCGTTTTGACTGGGGAAACAAGCAGTTTGATATTGCGATTAGCATTGGTGTAGCTCCTATTAATAGTCATAGTGGTAATTTAGCAGAAATACTCAGTGCTGCTGATGTGGCTTGTTATATAGCAAAAGAAAATGGGCGCAATCGTGTGCATATTCGTGTTGATGATGACGAAGAGCATGCAATACGCCAGGCTGAAATGCAGTTGGTTTCTGATATATCAATGGCTATTGAAGAAAATAGATTTACATTGTTTTATCAAAATATAAATCATACTAATGGTGCAGATGAATTAATTCAACATCATGAATTATTGATTAGAATGATTGGACGTGACCAAAAAATTATAAATCCACTAAAATTTATTGTAGCGGCAGAACGTTTTCACTTGATAGAAAAAGTAGATGTATGGGTAATTCAAGAAGCATTAAATTATATTCGTAATCATCATGAAAAATTGAAAAATGATGTTTTTTCAATAAATTTATCAGGTCAGTCAATAAACTCGGATGGTTTTTTTGATTTTTTAGTTGATGAAATAAGTAACTCGTCTATAAATCCAAATCAGCTTTGTTTTGAAATTACAGAAACAGCAGCAATCGCAAATCTGAAAAATGCGACTCGTTTAATTTCTGAGCTTAAACATCTGGGCTGTTCTTTTTCATTAGATGATTTTGGTAGTGGTTTGAGTTCGTTTGCGTATCTTAAAAATCTGAATGTTGATTATTTAAAAATAGATGGAGGGTTTATTAAAGATGTATTGATTGATTCATCTGATGCTGCAATGGTAGAAGCAATAAACCAGGTTGGTCATGTGATGGAGCTTAAGACAATTGCAGAATATGTGGAAAATGAAGCCATACTTAAAGCGATTATAGGTATGGGCGTTGATTTTGTGCAGGGGTATGCAATACATAAACCTGAGCCTTTGAGCATGCTGTTACAGAGTCGAAAATAAGAGAAGATTATGTATTTATGTTTAAACTGATTTACTGGCAATCACCTGAACGACTGTGCCATTACCAGTGTGATATTTTCCTTATCATATCCCTAGATAAACTGCATTTCACCCTTCGCCTTCACTCAGGCATAAGACACGCCCTTTAGGGGTCAGGGCTAATGACGTGACTAAAGATTAATTAGGAGTGGTGTCGTATGCATAGTCATTTTCACTATAGCGTTCATTCCACATAGTATGTTCTACTGATGATTAAATTCAGTTAATCATCAGTATTTTGAGATGGCCTTGAAAGTGTAAATTGAATAACTTTATAAGCAGATATGGCTAAAGGTCGCGTTCTACATAGAGTAAGTATATATTATGTAACTTCTGCTTCGCTTAGGTTTGTATTTAAATTTCAAATTATCTGTTCAATACTCAGGGAAAAAGAATGAAAAATATAAATAATAGAGAACCCATTAAATCGTTAATAACTAATCTTTATTTGGGAAATTATTCATATTTTAAAACTTCAATAGTTAATCTGCTGTTTATGCTTGTTTTATCGTCTTGTAGTTTTATAGATGATATCTGGATATAGATTCAGATATAGGCACTGAGTTTGGAACGCCCCCCCCGGATAAACTTAGATTTGTGGCGATTGGTGATGTTGGTAAAGGTAATACAGGGTAGTTTAAAGTCGCTCAGGCAATTAAGGAAAAATGTCAAACAGATGGTTGTGATTTTGTAATATTATTAGGTGGCAATATATACAGTACGGGAGTAGATAGCCTGGATGATGAGCAGTTTCAGGCAAAATTTGAAGAGTCTTACAAAGATGTGGATATGCCGTTTTATACTGTGACAGGTAATCATGATTATGGTGGAAGTGGAGGGTGCCTGAGGTTGGTAAATCGATGCATCAAATTAGATATACTGAAGTTTCATCTAAGTGGCGAATGCCCCGTCATTATTATCGTTTCCAGGTTCAAAATACCATGCTTCATGCTATGGATACAAATACTCAATTTTATAAGCTGGCCAAAGACCAGAAAAAAAATATTTCACGATGGCTTTTAGATGCGAACTCAAAATGGCTGAATCTGTTTGGTGCGGCAAGGTCGATTTGTACTTATCCGGGCATGATCATAATCGTCAGTAGTTGAGTGATAAATGTGATGGGACAGCCCTGGCTGTATATATCTATTGATGGCAATACCCTAACAGCTGAGTTTATTGATGCAAATGGCAATACAGAGTTTACTCATACAATCGAAAAGGCTGATTGATGTTGACGTAAAATCTTATTGTCCTGATCTGATAGTTTGACTATATTTAAAGTCAAAAGGTTTGTCACTGCGATGCAGAGGAATTTTATTGTTCGTAGAGTGGGCCAAGTGAAGTGGATTCAGCCTACGTTACATTGTGATCTGTTATTAAGAGGCATTGTAATTGATTTTGAACTCTTCCAGGGCTGCATTTAAGTCGCCTTTAGCGGATATTTTATTCCAGAATTTTTCGAAATGTTGCTGTGCATTTTCTAGTGAGAAATTCATTTTATTAGTTTTGTCCTTAAGAAAAAGCTCAATATTGGAATCAATCGTTTCAATATAGTCTGCCGCAATGTTTTCTGTATTTTGATTTGTATCACAATGCAGTAGAATTGCTTCTTTATAAGCCTTCATAATCCCAAAATTTTCACGTTTAGTAAAACTTTTTATGGTCTGTAGTTTATTTCTACTAAGGTGAACATAAAAAGCACTATTGCCATACTCTTTATCAAGTCTCCCCAAAAACCAGCAGAGTCTATTGTCTGCTTCTATATGCTGTTCTGGATAAGCTAATCGTTTTATACCTGTATGTGCTGTAAGTGATTCATGTGCTGAAGAGTAATTACTTATGTGTTTACATGCTTTAATAAACGTGGTTGAACCACAACGTCCCGTATTAAGTATAAAAATATTCATTGTAGACTATTTTCTGTGTTAATAATGTCTTTCCATGCTGACATATCGCTGGAGTAGTTGGTGATCGCTTCTAATATTTTGGTATGATAAGCTTCAATTTGTTGATCTGAATTTATAATTTTGTAAATAGATGCATTTTTCCCGAAGTTAAATCCGATGTTGTCTATAAATTGAATGAATCTTTGGATATCCGGTTTCATGGTTGGCGATTTATTCCACCAGTGGTGAGGGTCATTAATTAAAGAACTCAGTAAGTTTGTTTTATTATTTATTTCCTTATGTTTTATTAAATACTTATCCTGCATGGAGTTTATGGTTTTAGTGATGATGCCTGATATATCATCTAAGGCCTTTTTGTTATCTGGGAATCCCAATTTTGTTAGTTCAATAACACTAAATAACATGACATCCCCAAAGAACTGTCGTGTGAACTCATCTGATAAATCTATTCTACTTTTCAGGTGGCTAACCCCGGCTCTAAACTCAGACTGTCCTACAGTTTTCTCTGTGCGTTTGTGAAGCATTGGCAGGTTTGCAGATACGAATTTATGTTTGATATCTGATTTAATAATTCGTCCCAATACTGGGCCGGCCATGCGTAATTTTAAATTGGCAAAAGGTATAAAGTATTTTAGGTTTTCTGTTTTAAAAATATAGTTTCCAGAGTATATTGTTCTTGCGGGTTTTATATTTTCCATGACATGTTCATGCTTATAGTAACTTTTTCGCGTCGGGTGTTCGCCATCAAAAAACTGGTTTAATTTTTTAGATACATCGGTAAAGCATTTTATGTGATCATGTTTTTCAGTGATAGAGCAGTGATAATTAAATGTCTCTGATGTGGGTTTAAATCCAAATAGTTCTGCCATATCATGATAAGAAGCATCACTGGCATTGGAGATATTTTTATTATGAAATTGACAGTTTTGATGAGGTGTAAATTTAGCTATTTCTGAAACAAAATAAATCAAATCATCAATAAAATTTCCGGCCATAACCGAGGGTGAAACAGGTGGGTCGCCAACAACTTTTCCAGTTAGTATGCTAATGTCTTTTGTGGAAAAAATTTTATCTAGATAATAGAAGTAGTTAATTCCATAGTATTCTTTATCTGCATATTTTCCAGGAACCATTATCTTAAATTCCTGATCACTATCTATAAAGTAAAACAGGACAGGTTCATTTTTGTTATCCAGCTGTTTTAATTTTAAATAAGTGATATTCCGTGTAATTGAAGCACCTTTATGAAAAAACTCGTCGAGGTTAATATTGCCGACAATATTTTTTATAAGTTTTTTATTATCTTTTAATTGTTTAATAATATCTATTTGTTCAGCCGATCCAAAATAGTCTACTTTTAGGCCTTGTCGTGTAAATGAAGTGGCTAATTCCCTGTTTTTATTAATGTTCTGAGGCTGTTCACTATCATCAGCAATAATGACTTTTATTTTTTTGTATTGATTATTTGATATGCCTCCATATTTGAACTTTGTACATAAATTTAAAATGCTTTGTAAGCAAGATTCTAAATGCTTTGGTCTGTCAGCCACTGGAATAGCAATGGTGAAGTTGTGTCTTAAATCCTGAGCATTATTTATTTTAATAATATGCTCTAATTCATGGAAAATATTCTGGTAGTTTTGAATGATTTCCTCATTAATCTCATTTTTCCATATATGTTGTTCGATCAGAGAAATTGAATTCTGGTATAGTTCGATCAGCTTTATATGAGCGTCGGTATCGCAAATTTTATCGAGATACTTTATTTGATTTTGAATTGAAGTGTCATGCTGATAAAGCTTGAGTAATTTTCTTAGAGCGAGTGTGCTGGTCTGTTTCATTCTGTTGCTATTTTCTTAACGTCTTGAGGAATAGGTGGGGAATAAATCTTTATCGATAATGATTTCAATTAAATTAATGGAATCCTGATAATCAATGTTATCAAATAGATCTTGCATGTCTTCTGCCTGTTCTACTTTTTTGTACGCTATGTCAAATGATTTGGCTAAAAGACTGTAATCAGGGTTTATGAAATCACAATCTATATAACGTTTTTCATATTGCTGATTCTGGTTTTTTCTAATTAACCCCATTGTGGAGTTGTTAAACATTACCACTGTTAGTGGTATTTTGTAATTAACCGCTGTCATGAGTTCCATGCAACACATCTGGAACCCGCCGTCACCCAGTACAGCTAAAGTTGGGTGTTTTATCGCAAAACGAGCGCCAATTGCAGCGGGTATTGCGTGGCCCAAAGATGATATGCCAGAGTTGGAGTAATATCTATTTCCATTTGAGACATTGAAAAAATTCTGAGCGAAAATAATATTATCATCGAATATCATCATATCCTCAGAAAAATGCGTTTCCAGCTCATCAAAAAAATTCTTAATTAATGAGAATCTCTCATTAAATAATGCGGCGTCACTTTCTGCGGGAATTTTATATTCAACTTTTTTATATGTTTTTATCGGGATATTCCGTGCCTGTAATAAGTCGAGTACACCGGCTATAACCTGTTTTATGTCGCCGAGTATAGGTAGGTCGGCTTTAAATACTTTTTCCAGTTGTTCCTGGCTGGTATCAACCTGGATGATTTTTTTATCTTTGAGTAGTTTCTTATCCCATAAATAACTTGTACGTTCATTAAAGCCTGCACCCAGAAAAATAAGAAGATCAGCATTATCAATTATATAATTACGTGCATTACTGTAAGAGGTTACTCCGAGGCTTCCAAGTGAACGTGTAGATTGCTCGCTGATTACACCTTTACCTTTCAAGCTAGTGGTGACCGGAATATTTAAGCACTCACTGAGTCGATCTACTTCCTGTTGTGCATCTGCTTTTATACAGCCATGGCCTGCGATAATAACCGGTTTTTTTGCATCTGAAATTAATTGAGTAAAATCATCAACGGGTAATGAGTTGTTACGGATTGCGGTGATGCGTCGTTTAGTGATTACGGCATCCAGAATATCTTCATCAATTAATTCTTTTTGTACATTGTAAGGGAAGCTTAATAACACAGGCCCGGAACTATCTGATAGAAGGATTTTTGAAACCTGATTTAAAACGTTTTCAAGATAATCGGTGCGTTCAATTACTTTGTTATAGCGTGTGATTCCTTTAAATAATGCATCCTGGTCAATGCTACCACCTTCACCGGAACTTTCTTGCAGGCCACCTTTACCAAAAATATAGGTTGGAGCTTCACCGGTAATAACAATGACCGGGAGTTTATCCGCATAAGCATTAGCAATGCCGGTTACCAGGTTTGTAGCACCTGGGCCTGCGGTGGTGATGCATGCGGATATTTTATTCGATGCCCTGGCGCAACCACCCGCCATAAAGGCCGCACCCTGTTCGTGTTTTGCCAGAACGCTCCGGATACTTGAATCATATAAACTGTCGTAAACAGGCAGAATATGAGCGCCGGGCATACCAAAGATATATTCAACGCCCAGGCGTTCTAAATATCTAACAATAAGGTCACTAACTTTAATCTTCATAATAAGTTGGTGATTTTAGCTGATTTTTGTGAGATTAAGAATGGTTTTATTAGCTGTTTTAAGGGCTATACTCTAGATAAAGTTTTGTTGGATTAGGCCTCTTTAATCCGGTTACTATCGGAGTAGGTAAAGATATGAAAGCAGTTAGTGATATCATGGTAAGCAATGTTTTGAGTGTTAAAACATCGGATAGTATCCATCAGGCGCGAATGCTACTTAAAGATAAGGGAATACGTCATCTGCCTGTAGTGGATGATGAGACCACTCGGTTTGTAGGCTTATTGTCGCAAGCTAGTTTATTGACTCATGCCTTCAATATTGTTGAAAAATTTGGCATCAGTGGGCTGGAAAAGCGTGAGTTGCGTACTCAGGTCAGGGATATAATGTCGACGGATTGTATTACAGTGGAATCGGGTGCAGATTTAATTAATGTATGTGAGTTATTTATCACTAAAAAAGTGAGTTGTTTACCGGTAATTGAAAAAGGTGAATTGAAGGGAATTGTGACTTCGGTTGATTTTGTGAAGCTGGCGTTGCACTTACTAAATCGCTAGAGTAGTTGGTTTGCTTTCACCCTGAAGCAGACCGCTTAGGCTACTGCTTCATCTTCAAATCGAATCATTTCAATATCCCATTCCTGGTCAGCTGATGCGGTTAATATCAGGCAAGATGGTCCACCGCGTGTGCGTGTGGCTCCGGCAGCGCCCGGGTTTATTACCCAGGGTCTTGTGTCATCATCAACCAGCATGGTATGGGTATGCCCATATACAATAACCCGAGCATGTGGGTGGGCGGCTCTTAGCGAGGCATGAGCTGGCTGGTGCATGCCATGTCTGTGGCCGTGCTCAATAGTCACTATTCCTCCGGGTAAATCTATTTCAGCAATCGCAGGAAGTGCATTTACAACTGCTTTTTCATTCGCAGCCCATAAGCTTTCAGCATCGTTGTTACCTGTAACAGCGGTTAGCTTAGGGCAGATTTGTTGTAATTGTTCAAGTATGTGCGCGCCACAAATATCACCGGCATGAATAATTTGATCACAGGCTTTGATGGCATTCAGGATGTCAGGGCTGATTACACTGTGGGTGTCAGAAATGATGGCGATTCTCTGGGGGGTAGAGTTTGCAGGTGTCATGATTTTTGGTCTAAGTATTTATTGGAATAAAAAACTGCCAGCAAGTATGTGCTAAAGATGCGTTATTTGCTGGAATTTAATATTAGTCCCAAGTTGTGGAAAAGAAATCCCCCAAATAGAGTAGAGGGATTTTACTGATTTATTTTAACTAATCTTTGTCTTTCTGTGGCTCTTCGGATTCAACTTCCTGTTTATAAGCCTGATATGGGTCATTGGCTTTCATTTTTTCCATTTCCAGTTTTCGGCGCATATCCATAACCTCTTTGCGCTCTTCTACGCGTTTATCCAGTGCACCATCTACTTCGCTTAAGGTTTGCTCATTGAAAAGTACCTGACGAAGCAGGCGGAAACCAAAATACATGCAGGCGACATCATCATTAGCGACTTCTTCATAGGTTGTATCATCAATAGTGTAGTTCTTTTTGAATGCATCACTGGCTACAAAACGACGGAAACGATCCTGATCGAAGCAGGCCATAAAGAAAAGTTGCAAACTCATTTCAGGTGGTGTTCCAACTCCGGGCCCCATGGACTTTTTCTTTAAAATTAGCTGGAAGTATTCAATATTGTGCTGATCAAATTCTTCTACTTTCTGCTCTTCACGAAAACTTTGAATATTCTGGGTATGGTCTTCTTTGTGCCCCATGCAGTGCTCTTCGTTAATAAGCACGAAATGCTGGTTTTCATGTGCCTGGTCTGCCTTCTTCATTGACAAGTTACCCAGTGGGTAATAGCGGCATGAGGATGGGCGGTTTTCATAAATGGTGCAACCATTAACTTTGTCCATAAACAGGCAGGCGCCTTCATCGGTGGTGCGCAGTTTAAGGCCTGGAACCCCATCTGCATCCATGGTGAAAGGTACTGTATGTTCATTTAACACGGCAGATGAATCTTTACCCGTAGCTTGTTTAAGACGCACAATATCATAAGGGGTGAGGGTGATATCCGCTTTTTTACAGCAGGCATTCCAGCAGGATATACCCTTGTGACATTTGAACTTGATCTCGGTATTTGGCTCGAGAATTTTTGGCATTACATCGCTGGTGAAAGGAATGTCTTCAATATTTATGTTATCACTCATGTGATGTCTCCGGTGTTGCGTATTCGTTAATGCAAACACCCATATTGGGGTGCTTGGTTTAAAAATCAAGGGTAAAAAAAACGGGCCCCTTCGCAGGAGCCCGTCTCTTAATCTAATAACTCAAATAAAGCTTATTTGAATAGTTTAGACTTATCTACCAAATCAACGTGTGCACGTTTGAAACAAGTCCATTTCTTAGACTCTTTGTCGTAGATAGAGTTTACGAAGCAATGCCAGTTTTCTTCATCAACGAAGTTCTTATCCGTACGATAGTAGAAGCCTGGGTAACGAGATTCCTGACGGAATTCGATGTGCTTCAGATGCGCTTCAGCAGTTAAGATGCGGTGATAGTTCTCCCATGCACGAAGTAATTCGTGAAGGTCTTTAGCACGCATTTTTTCTGCATCTTCTTTCAGCATGTCCAGCTTTTCGCCAGCCACTTTCATCATCTCTGCATTCGTGTTGTAGTAAGTTGCAACACCCGCTACGTATTCGTCCATGATTTTCTGTAGACGGAATTGAAGCATCTTAGGCGTGATGTAGTTAGGATTAACATCAATAGCCGTTGTGTAATCTTTAAACTCAAGGAAGTTTTTAGCCGGTTTAACAATCGACGCAACTAAATCATCTACAGAAGTATCTAATTCAGGTGTGAAGTCTTTGTTGTCCAGGCAGTACTTAACCATGGCTTTTGCCGCTAAACGGCCTTCAGCATGTGAACCTGAAGAGAACTTGTGACCAGAAGCACCAACACCATCACCGGCTGTGAATAAGCCGTTAACAGTCGTCATACCACGGTAACCCCAGTTCCAGCCTGCAGGCAGGTGGTCAGGAACGCCAGCTTCTGTTTCAGCAGTTGGAGCGCCAACATCGTTAGGACCCGAAGTCCAGATACCACAACAACCTGAGTGAGAACCTAGTAGGTATGGTTCTGTAGGCATAAGCTCAGAGTTTTTCTTTTCAGGCTCGATGTTTTCACCCACCCAGATACCACATTGACCAACACACATGTCAAGGAAATCTTCCCATGCTTCAGCTTCTAAGTGTTTAACTTCGCGAGGAGAAAGCGTTTCACGTAGGTTGCCCAGTGCTGTAACAGTATCCATCCAGATAGGACCGTTACCGTCTTTCATTTCTTTCAGCATTAAGTGGTTACGCAGGCATGATGCAGGTACTGCCGCGTGGCCGTATGGAGGATAGTCATCCAGCATCTCTTTGTTTTTCTGCATGTAAGCTTCGCCGTATGCGTTAGTTGCCTGAGATTTGAATAACAGGAACCATGCACCAACAGGACCATAACCATCTTTAAAACGAGTTGGTACGAAACGGTTTTCCAT
>Ga0316207_10000793_pt1 | contig 44822 bp, 36 predicted proteins | sample 6weekpyrite_MG_FD_204943 | JGI IMG/M metagenome (GOLD analysis project Ga0316207, IMG submission 204943) | Microbial mat bacterial communities from mineral coupon in-situ incubated in ocean water Damariscotta River, Maine, United States -... | ecosystem: Environmental > Aquatic > Marine >... | reverse complement strand
ATCCACGTAAATTCCTGAAAGAATCTACCGCTGCGATGTCTGAAATTTGTCAGGCACGCTTCGAAGCGTTTGGTTGTGCGGGACAGGCATCCAAGATCAATGTTAAGTCTTTAGAGCAGATGATCGATTTTTATAAATAGCTTGCTTTGATGTAATAAAAAAAGCCCCGGGTTGCGATGCAGCTCGGGGCTTTTTTGTTTGAAATATTTTTTAGCTGTTTATTGTAGCGAGATATTCTTTGAACTCCTCGCCATTTTCCGGGTGCCTCATACCATATTCAACAAAAGCTTTCATATAGCCTATTTTTGAGCCGCAATCATGAGACTTGCCTGTCATATGAAAGGCCTCAACTGTCTCAAGTTCGATTAAACTTGCGATCGCATCTGTTAGTTGAATTTCATCACCAGCGCCAGGTGCTGTGTTCTCCAGTAAATCCCATATTTTAGAGGACAGCACATAACGCCCTACAACCGCCAGATTGGAAGGTGCTTCATTTACTTTAGGTTTCTCAACCACTTTAGTCATTGCTGCTGAATCACCTGGCAGTACTGTTTGACCACCGCAATCAACCACACCATAACTAGAAACCTGCTCTTCCGGTACTGGCTCAACCATGATTTGGCTAGTCTGAGTCGCTTCAAAGCGTTTAATCATTGCGGCTAGGTTTTCACTTTTAAGGTCGCATGATGCGTCATCGATTAACACATCAGGTAATACAACAATAAACGAATTGTCACCGATAAGCGGGCGTGCGGTGGCAACTGCATGGCCTAGACCTTTTGCCTGCCCCTGGCGGACATGCATGATAGTGATATCTTTAGGGCAAATTGTTTGAATCTCTTCTAATAGCTTTCTTTTGACCTTTTTTTCTAGCGTTGTTTCTAGTTCAAACGATTTATCAAAATGATTTTCAATGGCATTCTTTGATGAATGAGTGACCAGGACTATTTCTTTAATGCCAGCATCAACACATTCGTTGACGATGTACTGAATTAGCGGTTTATCAACCAGCGGTAGCATCTCTTTTGGGATTGCTTTGGTTGCAGGGAGCATGCGGGTGCCAAGGCCGGCGACAGGGATGACTGCTTTTGTAATCATATTCAAGTTTAGAGTCTCGTTTATATTTTGTAATAATCTTGATACCACGAAATGAAATTCGCAATGCCATCTTCAATCGTCGTGGCTGGTTTGAAACCGACATCATTTACCAGATCATCTATATTAGCAAAAGTTGCAGGTACATCGCCGGGTTGTAGTGGCAACAGGTTCTTTTCAGCCTTGATGCCAAGGCACTCTTCAATGACCTCAATGAATCGTAGTAGCTCAATCGGCTGGTTGTTTCCAATGTTATAGATTCGATAGGGCGCGTAGCTAGTGCCAGTATCTGGGGTGTCACTTGACCATGCAGGATTTGGCGTGGCGGTATGGTTAAGCGTTCGAATAACGCCTTCTACGATATCGTCGATGTAGGTAAAGTCGCGTTTACATTTTCCAAAGTTGAAAACATCGATAGGCTCTTTCGCCAAAATCTTCTTGGTGAAGGAGAAGTAAGCCATGTCTGGTCTGCCCCATGGGCCGTAGACAGTGAAAAACCTTAGCCCTGTGGTTGGAATGTTATAAAGATTGCTATAACTATGAGCCATTAATTCGTTTGCTTTTTTGGTGGCGGCGTAGAGGCTTACTGGGTGGTCTACATTATGATGAATAGAGAATGGCATCTGTGTGTTGGCACCATAAACTGAGCTGCTGGAGGCGTATACCAGGTGCTTAATGTCGTAGTTCCGGCAGCCTTCCAGAATGTTTAGCATGCCGCTTAGGTTACTATCAGCATAGGCGTGTGGGTTTTGAATCGAATAGCGAACGCCTGCTTGCGCGGCGAGGTGAACAACCTGCTCAGGTTGATGTTCTTTGAAGATTTGATCGATGCGATCTCTGTCGGCGAGATCGGCACGAATATCGGTGAAATTCTTATGTGCGTTTAATGGCGTCAGCCGGTCTTCTTTTAGTGATACATCATAGTAGTCGTTGAGGTTATCAATGCCAATGACCTCATCACCCTGTTTGAGTAGAGCCTGGGCGACATAGGAGCCAATAAATCCGGCAGTTCCTGTGACAAGTATGCGCATAAATTTTCCTTGTGATGCTGTAGTTTGTTATATAAATAGCTGTCGGTAGAGCGGGATATTTAGTATTGAACATGTTAATTCTGGAAATAGATGCTGGATCCGTCAATAACGATACTATTTCTTGATGGCTCTTTTGCTGCCTTTAAATGCTTCAGTGCAGCCTGTTCTGATGTTAAATTCAGTCATCGGCGTGATTTCCCTCAACTTGATGCTCAGTAGTAAACTGGCTCAACTGGGGCTAATCACGCCAATTTCTATGTTGTCTTGAGGTAGGTGGCCTTATTTTCGGCCAATAGTGTAATAGGTAAAGCCCTTGCTATTAAGGGTGTCTGGATCGTAAATATTACGTCCATCAAAGATGGTAGGCGTGGATAGCTGCTCTTTAATAAAGTCAAAGTCTGGGCTGCGAAAGGTTTGCCATTCGGTGACGACGATTAAGGCATCTGCGCCAGAGAGCGTACTTTTGCTGTCTTCACAAAGTGTTAGATCGGGTCTGTCGCCATAAATTCGCTGTGCCTCATCCATCGCTTCTGGGTCATATGCCTGCACTTTGGCACCCGCTTCCCATAGTGATTCCATTAATGTGCGGCTAGGCGCGGCACGCATGTCATCTGTTTTAGGTTTAAACGATAGTCCCCACACAGCAAAGGTTTTGCCTTCGAGATCCCCATCGAAATGCTTGTTAACTTTCTGGAATAAAATCGTTTTCTGGCGATTGTTAACGGTCTCAACAGCCTGTAAAAGTGGTGCGTCATAGCCAATTTCACTGGCGGTACGTTCAAGCGCCTGCACATCTTTAGGAAAGCATGAGCCGCCATAGCCACAGCCGGGGTAGATAAAATGATAGCCAATCCTTGGGTCGGAACCAATACCGATACGGACTTGCTCAATATCTGCACCAAGGCGCTCAGCCATATTGGATAGCTCGTTCATAAAGCTGATTTTAGTCGCTAGCATGGCATTGGCCGCGTATTTTGTGAGTTCTGCTGAGCGGATATCCATTACGACCAGGCGGTCGTGGTTACGATTAAAAGGTGTGTAAAGCGCTCGTAAGAGCTCGGTGGTACGGGGGTTGTCCGTGCCAATTACGATACGATCTGGCTTCATGAAATCGTCGATCGCGGCACCCTCTTTGAGGAATTCTGGGTTGGAGACAACATCGAAGTCAATGTTTTTTCCTCGTTTTTTGAGGACTTCAGTGACTGTGTCACGCACCTTGTCTGCGGTTCCGACAGGAACGGTGGATTTATCGATAATGACGCGATAGTCATCCATGTGTTCGCCAATACTCTTGGCGACGGCACGCACGTATTGCAGGTCTGCGGAACCATCTTCATCCGGCGGGGTGCCGACGGCAATAAACTGGAACAGTCCGTGGGCGACGCCAGCAGCGACATCTGTTGTAAATGAAAGTCTTCCATTTTTTGCGTTATCGAGAACCAGCTTATCAAGCCCTGGTTCGTAAATCGGGATCTCCCCGCGATTGAGCATTTCGATCTTATTTTGATCGATATCCACGCAGACGACGTCGACGCCCACTTCAGCAAGGCAGGCACCGGTTACCAGGCCAACATATCCAGATCCAAAAACAGTAACTTTCATAGTGTCGATTCCATATGTTAAATTTTAGTTTGCAAAAAGGGGTATTATCATTAATATGAATAATACTACATCAATCATATAAGTGGTACGGGCTTCAGGGCCGTGAAAGCTGTCTTAATGATTATTCGCCCAATCCCATGATGTTCAAATTACGCTTTTAGATAAGTCGCGTTGAAGTGAAATCGTGCGTACCATATAGTTGTGTTGTCATCGGCCGCTACTAAGGTTTATGTTAAATCTTTGGCTTAGCACTGTTCTTCTCTAATGAGGTTGATGTGCTATGGCAGGTATTTTTTAGTTATTTTCGAAGTATTATATATGGTAAGTTATTCTTTATGGTAAGAGTATTTCGGCACTATATTCCGACCTCCTTTGTGTTGTTGGGAGTGATAGAGGTTCTGATTTTAATGTTGTCGGTGTATTTAGGTACATCGCTGCGTTTTAGGAGTAGTGAGTCACCGCTTGATTTTGATAGCCTTTTATTTGGCAAGGCGCTGATGTTTTCTGCCTTGATGTTGACCTCGATGACCTTTATGGGGCTTTATCAACGACATCTGCGGGAAGGAATGGTCGCGGTATTGCTTCGAGTGGTGTCTAGCCTGGTTCTAGGTTTTGTGTTGCTGAGTATCCTGTTTTATGTTTTTCCGAGTATTGCTATTGGTCGCGGGGTGTTTGCGCTGTCTTCGGGTGTAGCTTTGGTATTGATGCTTTTGGTTCGGTTTGTTTTTATTCGCTATGTAGACGATGACACAGGTAATCGGCGTATTCTTGTGCTGGGCGTGGGTAATCGCGCGATGGCGATTAATAACTTATTGCGCCGCAAGACAGATCAGCGAGGTTTTTCAATAGTCGGTTACGTAAAATTCCCTGGTGAGCGCGTGGTGGTTGCTGAGAATATTATTCAGCACGATGTGACTTTGTTGGAGTTATCGACAAAATATCAAATTGATGAAATCGTGGTGGCGATCGAGGATCGGCGCAAGAGCTTCCCCATGCATGAAATCGTGGATTGCCGTATGAGCGGAGTCGACGTGGTTGATTTGTTGACTTTTTTTGAGCGCCAAACAGGTAAGGTTATGATCGACATCCTGAGTCCTAGCTGGTTGGTGTTTTCGGATGGTTTCAAATATGGTGCGCTGAGGGTTTATTCAAAGCGGCTTTTCGATATTGTTGCCAGTTTGCTTTTATTGTTTGCTTCTCTGCCGGTGATCATAGTGACGGTAATCGCTATCTTTCTGGAAGATCAAGGGCCAATTTTGTACCGTCAGGTCAGGGTTGGAGAAAATTGGAAGTTATTTCAAGTATTGAAATTTCGTAGTATGCGGGTCGATGCCGAAGGGGATGGGCAGGCGCAGTGGGCTTCGAAAAACGATAGTCGAATCACGCGTGTGGGCGATATTATTCGTAAGCTCAGGATTGATGAGCTGCCTCAAATTATTAATGTTTTACGAGGTGATATGAGCTTTGTTGGGCCTCGCCCTGAACGCCCTGTTTTTGTTGAGCAGTTGGCTGAAAATATTGATTACTATTCTGAGCGTCATCGTGTTAAGCCTGGTATTACTGGTTGGGCTCAAATTTGTTATCCCTACGGAGATTCTGAGAAAGATTCTTACGAAAAATTACAGTTTGATCTTTATTATGTGAAAAATTATAGCCTTTTCCTTGATTTAGTTATCCTGTTTCAGACTGCCGGTGCTGTCCTGTGGGGTAAAGGCGGTCGTTAAGATTGCTATAATGCTAAGTGTCATGGCTTCCACTGGGGGCTTTGATGCTTAGTTTGTCAGTGTTTAGTTATCTCGCTGCGGCCATCGCGTTTCTACTGCTCTCGCTATTTACTGTTGTTAAGTGGCGAGCATGCGTTGAAGATGGCCTTCTGCTGTTTGCTTCAGTGACAACGTGCCTATGGGGGGCATTTGTCGCAGGTTGTCATTTTTACGATTATTATAGTCCTCACAGCATTTCGTTGTTTGAATTACTGCGTAATATTGCCTGGTTTGTACTGATATTACGATTGCTTTTTGTGATTAAAGGCACCTTGCACCGAGATTTTTTCAAGCGTATCGTCTTCTTTTCTGTGGGTGGTGTAGCCTGTGGTTTGGGATTACTTGTATATTCATATTTGATTGCTGGTAATGTGCATGAGCCCCCCGGGTTGTTAGAAAGCAATCTGCGTTTCACATCGCATGTATTATTAGCGCTGGTCGGGCTGTTTTTGCTGGAGCAGTGGTATCGGAATATTAGTGTCGAGCAGCGCTGGGCGAGTAAGTTTCTTTGCCTGGGTATGGCGAGTATTTTTTCATTTGATTTCTTTTTGTACTCTGATGCACTGCTTTTTGCTGGTGTTAATACTGATTTCTGGGATGCGAGGGGCATTGTCAATGTGATGGCCGTACCTTTGATTGCGGTTTCAATATCTCGTAGTCGTCAGTGGTTATTGGGGGATTATGTCTCTCACCGAATCGTACTCCATAGCGCTGTCTTAGTGAGTGGTGGGCTTTATCTGTTTGCGGTTGCTTTAGGTGGTTACTATATTCGCTTATACGGTGGAGGCTGGGCCAACATATTGCAGGTGTTGTTTTTCTTTGCCTCACTTTTACTATTGCTTGCATTGGTCTTTTCTGGGCAACTTCGAGCTCAACTAAAGGTATTTGTTGGAAAGCATTTCTTTTCTTATAAGTATGATTACAGAGAGCAGTGGGCTAGCTTTATTCGAGCATTGTCAATGGGGGGGACGGATGAGCAGCTAAGAGAGCGTGCCGTTCAGGCGATTGCTGACATTGTGGAGAGCCCCGGTGGTGGTCTGTGGTTACATGATAAGGCGGCGAAATCATTTCTGCCGGTAACAGAATGTAAGATGGCTATTGGATCTGGCTGTCGAGAGCCTGATGATGGGTCTATGGTGGTTTTTCTTGAAAAGTGGCAGTGGGTGCTTCATTTAGGTGAATATGATCGGGAGCCAGATTTATACCGAGGTTTAATATTGCCTCAGTGGCTGCGAACTTTACCTGATGCATGGATCGTGGTGCCTTTGATGCGTCAAACAAAATTACTGGGTTTTATTGTATTAACGCATTCCCGTGCTGGAGATCACTTCAACTGGGAGGATATTGATCTGCTCAGAATGGCGGGGCGTGAAGTGGCAAGTTATTTGGCATTGTTGGAGGTCAACCGGGCGCTGGTTGAGGCGCGTCAATTTGAGGCGTTTAATCGACTGTCAGCCTATGTGGTACATGATCTCAAAAATGTCATCGGGCAGCTTTCTCTGGTGATTGAAAATTCAAAAAAACATAAAGATAATCCGGAGTTTATTGAGGATGCATTTGCAACCGTTGATAATGCAACAAATAAGATGCAGCGAATGCTGGCCCAGTTACGCATAGAAAAACATGTGGAGAGTCGTGGAACATTAGTTCGCCTTGCCAAGGTGATTGAAGAAGAGGTGGTATATCGTCAGATGAATCTTCCTGCGCCTGTTTTTGAGATGGGTGATGAAGCGACGGTGGTGGCTGATAGAGACAGACTAGGCTCGGTTATTGGTCATGTGATTGAGAATGCTCAGGAGGCGACAGCAAGTGATGGTAAAATTGCAATCAAACTGGTGGTTTTGACTGATCGTGCCGTTATTAAGATTGAAGACAATGGGTGTGGCATGAGCAAACGCTTCGTTCATGAGCGATTATTTCGCCCATTTGATACCACAAAAGGGAATGCTGGGATGGGGATTGGCGTTTATGAGTGTAGAGAGTTTATTCGTTCGCTTGGTGGAGAAGTAGAAGTTAAAAGCGAGCAGGGAGTGGGAACATCGTTTTGTTTGTATATTCCACTTGCCAAATCTCAGGTCGAGTAGCTCCATGCGTGCGGGTATAGAGAGGATTAAATCTTGAGTCGATCAAGGCAAGATCAAAAAACATTACTGATTGTTGAAGACGATGCGGGCCTGCAAAGCCAGTTAAAGTGGTGTTTTGATGGTTACAAGGTGTTAATTGCGAACGATAGAGAAGAGGCTATTACTCTTTTGAGGCGGTATGAGCCGCCAGTAGTGTTATTGGATTTGGGATTGCCACCTGATCCTGAAAATGCGACTGAAGGGTTGGCCGCATTAGACGATATATTGAGTCTCATTCCGGGCACAAAAGTCGTTATTGTGACGGGGAACGATGAGAGAGAAAATGCGATAAAAGCCATCGCCAAAGGTGCTTATGATTATTATCAGAAGCCAGTTGATGCAGAAGTATTGGGTTTGATTGTTAGTCGGGCTTTCTACCTTTATGAGCTGGAAGAAGAAAACCAGCTGTTAGCAAAAGGGCGAGGAATATCTGCGATTAAGGGGATTGTAGGCACGAGTCCGCAGGTGATGAAAATGTGTCGAACGATTGAAAAAGTCGCACCGACAAATGTAACAACATTATTGTTAGGTGAGAGCGGGACAGGTAAAGAGGTGGTTGCTAGAGCGCTTCATGAGTTAAGCACTCGAAAATCAAGTGCATTTGTGGCAATCAACTGTGGCGCTATTCCGGAAAACTTACTTGAAAGTGAGTTGTTCGGTTATGAGAAGGGTGCTTTTACTGGGGCTAATAAACAGGCGAAAGGTAAAGTTGAATATGCGGACGGAGGGACGTTGTTTCTGGATGAAATGGGAGACCTGCCTGCCTCGCTTCAGGTGAAGTTACTGCGCTTTTTACAGGAACGAGTGATAGAGCGTATTGGCGGACGTAATGAAATTGCGGTTGATGTGCGTGTTATCTGTGCTACAAATCAGAATCTTGATGGGTTAGTTGAGCAAGGGGTCTTTAGAGAGGATTTGTTTTATCGTATTAACGAGATAACGATTAATATTCCGCCGTTGAGAAAGCGGGATGGTGATCAGGTATTGTTGGCTAATTTCATTCTGGCGCGCTTTGCAAAAGAGTATAGTCGGAATATTAGTTCAATTTCTGAAGATGCTTTGTCTGCGATAGAGGCTTACTCGTGGCCGGGTAATGTTAGAGAGATGGAGAATAAGATTAAGCGGGCAGTGATTATGGCGGAGGGAAACCAAATCACAGCTGAGGATATGGAGTTGGCTTCTGAATCTAAATCGGTTCCCCTGAATTTACGTGAAGTGCGCGATCAGGCTGAGTATACAGCGGTGACCAGGGCCTTGAGTGCATCTGGTGATAATGTGTCGCAGGCAGCGGAGGTATTAGGTGTGAGCCGCCCTACGTTATATGCGCTTATGGCTAAGCTTGGATTAAAATGAGTGTAACTCTAGCTTTATCCCGCTAATTGATGGGTAGTGGCAGGTAGCGCTGCTTCGGTAACTATAGTATTTGTCTGTTAATGAGAGAATGGGGCTGTTTGATAATCGCGTATTATATCGATTGTTATAGGCGGCCAGGCCCCCAATTTTTGTCTGTCGTTAGCAGTGCGGCTATCTGCTGCAGAGAATTAATATGTTGTTTTTTACATTCGGTGGCATGTTGCATGGTGTTCGTGTGTATCAGTGGTAACTCTCTGAAAAGGCGAATAATGGCGTGCAACTAGTATTGAATGATCTTTTATTTGGTTCAGCTTTGCACTCTCGATCCTGATTTACAGCCTGTATTGGGAAAAGATATTAGCAGGTGATTTTTCTATTATTGCCTCAATGTGCTAGTGAATAGCTCTATTTGCTGATTTTCGGGGGCGGGGGATGAATATTCCCATGTTAATATTATGTTTCCGGTGGGATTAATGTTCTAGGGGCAGGGCTGTTAATGGTAATATCTTCCCGTAGGGCTGAGCGCCAGGTTCTTATGTATAGCGGTATGAATATGATTTTCCGAAGACGTACAAATAAATAGCCTTCAATTTTAAGAGAAAGAGTGTAATGGAAAATAAACTTGAGCAAATATTAGTCGATATTTTAGGGGTGAAACAGGCGAGTATTAATGACGATATGTCGCCAGACACCGTGGATACCTGGGATTCCATGAATAATTTGAAATTGATAACCATGATTGAGGGTGAATTTGAGATTGAGTTTTCAATGGATGAAATCGAGGAAATGATAAATGTTGGTAAAATTAAGCAGATGCTGAGCAAGAAGTGTAAAGCATGAACTTACGAAAAATATTGCAACGTTTTCTGGTGCCACCAATTATTGTCACTGGAATATACTATCTTAAGTATAAGTGCAAGGTGAGTCCGCGTGCTGAAGTTGAGCTCAGCCCTTATCTTAAGATTGGGGAAAATTCAGAAATAGGGTCGTTTACTAAAATTAAAGCAACGGCAGGTTTGCTGGAGATTGGTCACGATGTTTCGATCGCGACCAGCTGTTTTATATCAGCGGAAACCGGGGGCGTTGAAATAGGAGACTATTGCATGATTAGCCCAAATGTCTCTATTGTCGGTAATGGCTACAAGTATGATCAGTTAGATGTTCCAATTTGCCAGCAAAGTAAGGTCTCTAAAGGGATTAAGTTAGGTAAGAATGTTTGGTTAGGAGCAGGTGTGGTTGTGCTTGATGGCGCTGAAATTGGTGATGGCGCAATTATTTCACCAAATGCAGTGGTTTCGGGGCGTATTCCAGGCAATGTCATTGCTCAAGGTGATCCTGCTAAAGTGATTTTTAAACGTCGTTAATATCTTTGTCAGTAGCGTGAAGGCTGGTGTTGTTGAAAACTCAATTAGAAAAAGAAATTTATTGATATGAATGTTCAAGCTGCTGGTGATGAAAAAAAGTCGCCAATTTTTATATTTGGTTCCGCTCGCTCAGGTACTTCGCTGTTAAGTCGAATTATCGGTAGTCATCCAAACATTGCGGTCCCCTTCGAGTCTCAACTCTACAATACTTTTTATCCCTGGTTGAAATATTATGGTGATCTTGGCGTAGAGAAAAATCGTCGGCGACTGGTACGAGACATGCTAAGTACGGAGGACTTACTAGACTGGACTCCAAGACCTGATGAGGAAGAGACGCTAGCAGCGATAGAGAAGTATGATTTCCATGGCGTTGTTGACGCGCTAATTACCGAGTGGGCGAAGAAAAGTGGAAAGCATCGCTGGGGAGAAAAAACACCCTGGCATATCTTTTATTGGAAAGAGATTCTGGAAGGCTTTCCAGAAATGAAAGTTATTCACATTGTCCGGGATGGGCGAGACTCATCGCTGTCGTGGCGCAATGCTCGATTTGGCCCTAAGCATATCTATCATTTAGCAGTAAGATGGCGTGATTACTTGCTGAGAGTTGATGATATGAAGAGGCAATTGAAGGATGGTATGTTTATGGAGGTTCGCTATGAAGACCTGCTTGATGAACCAGAGGCCGTAACGAGAAGAATCTGCGATTTTATTGGGGAGGAGTTTAGCGAAGATATGCTGGCTTTTTATCAGGGGAAGGTCTCATACCCAACTGATAAAAAGAACTTGTCGAATCTTAAGCAGCCTCTAATTCGAAGTAATAAGAACAAATGGCTAAAGGAGATGACTGACCAGGAGAAGCGTATTTTCGAAGCAGTCGCTGGGGATATGTTGAAAAAATACAACTATGAGTGTGTTGTCGAGACTCCGACTATTTCGAAAATGGAAAAATTTGTTATCAAATATATTGTTCACCCACTTAAGAGAAGTGTTTCTATGTTAAAAAATTTTAAAGGACATAGAGAGGCGCTGCGATTGTGGTTTATTTATTTTAAATTACGATTAGGGCTCTAAAAAACTACTTGAGGCTGTTTGATATGTTGGAAACTACAATGATTCATCGGGTGCACAATGCGATAGCCACGCATCCTGAAAGAAACGCTCTTTTTGTTGATGGCTGTTTTTATACATACCGAGAATTAGGTGAGTATGTTAGTGCAACACGTAAAGAGTTAATGGCTTTAGGTGTGAAACGGGGTGATTTTGTTGGGATTCTAGTGGGACGAGATTTTCAGTCCTATATTTTTATTTTGTCACTTCTCAGTTTGGGTGCTGCGTATGTTCCACTAAATAAGAAAAACCCAGCAGATAGGACGGCAATGATTCTTAAGGAGTCGAATGTGGGTCTGGTGTTGTCTGGAAAGCCGGATGCAATGCTAGCTGATGTTGCTCAGCTTTTGACAGGTAGTGTGACTGTTGTTGTGATGGAAAAGATGGCTAAAGACGGGGAGGCCTGGATGGTCGAAGACCTTGTCGAAACGGAGTTTGCATACTTAATATTTACATCCGGGAGTACTGGTGTACCTAAAGGCGTACCTATTAAATATTCTAACCTGAACGCATTTTTCCATTATTTTTTAGAGTCAGAAAAGTATCATTTCGATAAGGATGACCGTTTTCTTCAGATGTTTGAGTTGACCTTTGATCCATCTGTGATGGCTTTCTTTATGCCCCTTTGCATTGGAGCATGCTGTTATATTGTTCCAGAAAAAGGTGTTGCGTACATTAATATAGCAAAGCTTCTGCGTGATCATGAGTTAACGGTGGCTGTGATGGTGCCATCAGTGATTGCTTATCTTGAGCGGTTCATGAAAGAGCTTAATCTGGAAAAGTTAAAATATAGTTTCTTTTGTGGCGAAGGCTTGCCGGAAAGGATTACCGAGAAATGGTCTCATTGTGTGCCTAATGGTGAAATCGTTAATATTTACGGGCCAACAGAAGCGACTATCGTTTGTACTGAGTACACATGGTTGCCAGAAGTGAGTGCTGACGAGGCCTTTAATGGCATTGTGCCAATTGGTAATCCGATGGCCGCCGTCGACACGTATGTGGTTGATGAGTCGGGCAAGTGTGTTGGCCAAGGTGAAAAAGGCGAGCTCTGCCTGGGTGGGCCTCAGGTTTTTGATGCTTATTGGGAGAATGAGGAAAAAACAACATCGGCCTTTTTTACTGTGATTGATGGTGAAAAAACTCAGCGAGTTTATCGCACGGGTGATATTTGTTTTGTTAATCATGCGGGGCATTTAATCTATTGTGGGAGACTTGATTCTCAGGTGAAAATTGATGGTTATCGAATTGAGCTAGGTGATATCGAAAGCCATGCCAGGGATTTTCTTGATAAATATGCTGTTTCTGTTTTGGCTATTAAGAATAAAAATACAGAAACTGAATTGCACCTTTTTGTTGAAAATTTAGGTTTGCTGGCGGATGAGTTGCAGGCTTATCTGGCAGAAAAACTTCCTTTATACATGTGTCCTAAGCATATTCATGATTTGGATGTGATGCCTATCAATTCAAGTGGAAAAATGGATCGTAAATCGCTACGTCAACTTGTTGAAGGTGAAGCGTGAGGCAGGTGTACCGTGACCACTAAAGAGAATGAAAAACATGAGCTGTTGATTGATGCTCATGTGCATTTACAAGGCTGTTTTGAGTTGTCTTGTTTTTTTGATTCCGCATATCAGAACTTCTGTCATTATGTGAGGCCTGCTGGGTCAGGTTTTTCTGCTGTTCTACTATTGTCTGAAGTGGCTGGGGTTCAGCAATTTGACAGGTTAAAGGCTATTTGTAATAGCGATAAGCTTGATCAGCAGGCAGAGCTTGGTTCCTGGCGGTTATTTAAAACGGAAGATAATGCAGCTCTAGAAGTGAGGCGTGAAAATGGTGACGCAATGTTTATTATTGCTGGTCGGCAGATAGTGACACTTGAAAAACTTGAGGTGCACGCGCTACTAACCGAGACGTTATTTGCTGATGGTGAACCCCTGGATGAAACGATTAGTAAGATTAAGTCTGATGGCGCATTACCTGTGATTCCCTGGGGAGCTGGAAAATGGCTTGGTGAGCGGGGAAAGGTACTGATGAATTTTATAACGTCAGATATGTCTAATAATGTGTTTTTAGGTGATAACGGAGGACGACCTTTTTTGTGGGGAACTCCCAGGCATTTTGTCGATGGTCGCTTGAAAGGGATGTTGGTACTTCCAGGTTCAGATTCGTTGCCGTTGGCACGAGAAGTGAAGCGAGTGGGGAGTTTTGGTTTTAAGATGCAAGGCGGACTTATTGGCAACCAGCCGGCATCTGAATTGAAGAAACGCTTGTTTTGCGATGACCTTAGCGTGGAGCCTTATGGCAGATTGCACTCCTTAATCGGGTTCTTGAAAGACCAAGTTAGTCTGCGCCTCTAAATTTTAATAATGTAATCATTGTTGCTGTAAATCCATTTTAGTTTATCAAAACTATTGCCTTTTGATGGTGTGTAGTTTTAATCAGGAAGGTTATATGAAAGTGCTAGTTTTAGCTCCGCACCCTTTTTATCAGGAGCGGGGCACACCAATAGCGGTTGATTTGCTACTTCGTGCGCTAAGTGAGCGTGGCGATGAGGTTGATTTACTAACCTTTCATGAGGGGAGTGATAAGGATTATTCTGGGTTAACAATCAAACGAATATCTCCCTGGTTTCCTGCTACGGGAATAAAGCCGGGTTTTTCTGTAAAGAAGCTGATGTGTGATGTGCATTTAATGATGCGTTTTCTATGTTTAATGGCGACCAGGAAATATGACGTCGTACATGCGGTTGAAGAATCTGCTTTTATGGCGATGCTGATTTGCCCATTGCGGCGAATTCCATATGTTTATGATATGGATTCTTCTATGACGACTCAGTTGGTAGATAAATTCGGAGCATTAAAGAAGCTTGAGTCGACTTTACGATGGGCCGAAGGGTTGCCCATGCGTTTTGCAAATGTTGTTATGCCAATGTGTGATGCCCTTGCAGATGAGGCGCGGGCCCGTGGAGCTGAATCCATAGTGATTCTAAAAGATGTCTCTTTAGTTGGGAGCGGTGAGACGACAAATTCTGTTGCTGACTTGAGGAAGGAGTTTGGTGAAGATAAAAAAATAGCGATGTACATTGGCAATCTTGAGTCATATCAGGGAATTGATTTATTACTTGATAGTGTGAGTCTAGTGTATAAATCTCAGCCCGAATTGGTTGTGATCATTATTGGTGGGGCTGATGATGATATTGAAAAGTATCAGAAGATAAGCCAGTTGCTTGGAATAGATCGTATTGTTCATTTTCTAGGAAAAAAACCTGTGGTTGATATTGGCTCGTATATGTCGCAGGCAGATGTTCTTTTATCACCCCGTGTGCATGGTATTAATACGCCAATGAAGATCTACAGTTATCTCCACTCTAACACGGCTGTCTTAGCAACTGATTTACCCACTCATACTCAAGTTATGAATAGTGATATCGGAATGCTTGCATCACCCAATAAGGAGGCATTTTCTGATGCGATGGTTAAAATTATTAGTGATGATGAGCTTCGTTCTCGGCTGAGTAAAGCGGCTCATCAGTACATTGAAAAAGAACACAGCTATGATGCGTTCAAGCAGCACCTATATGGTGCTTACGAGCAGTTAGAGTCAACGATATCTAAACATGCTGACGCGTGATTTTGATAAGGCGCAATCTGAGCAATATGACGTAATTGTCGTTGGTGGTGGTATTTATGGTGCGTCAATAGCTCGGGAGGCAATGTCGCATGGCTTGTCCGTGGCTTTGATTGAGCGAGGAGACTTTGGTTGTGGGACCTCAGCGAATAGCTTAAAAGTTGTGCACGGTGGCATCCGTTATTTACAAACACTGGATATTACACGGTTACGCGAGTCGGTTCGTGAAAGACGAGCATTGCTACGGATTGCCCCACATCTGGTTTCGCCCCTTAAGTGTATTATACCAACGCAAAATTCGCTCACGCAGCATCGTGTTACGGTGAGTACGGCGTTTCAGTTGTATAACTGGTTATCGTTAGATAGAAATACCGGGGTTGATTGTGCTCGTCATTTGCCCCGAGCTGGGACAATGAGTGCCCAAGCCTTGCTGGAAGAGCTACCCTTACTGAAGAAGCTTGATTGTACCGGAGCTGGGTATTGGTATGATGCTCAGGTTCATAATGCAGAGCGCCTGGTACTCGCGTTTGTGCTTGCGGCTGTACATGAAGGGGCGACTGCGCTGAATCATGCGACTGCGGAACAGTTACTGCAAGTTGATAACCGCATAACTGGCGTGCTCGTGCGTGATAACTTAAGTGAACAGTTTTATGAGTTGCAAGCAAAATCAGTCATAGATTGTACTGGCCCATGGACGAAATGGCATTCTGAAGCAAATCGAACAGAGTCTAAACCTGTCTTTGCTAAGGCAGTGAATCTTGTTGTCAAAAAATCGCTGTTTTCTTGTGCTGTCGGCTTAAAGGCAGATGTCAGGGTTGCTGGAAAAGAGGCGAGTCGTCAGCTATTTATTGCACCATGGCGAGGGGTAAGCATTATCGGAACCTGGTATTTTCCTTTGTCAGGGGTGGTTCCAGATGAGGTGTTCCCTACGAATCAAGAGTTTGAAGAATGTCTCGCGCAGGCAAATCTGATTTCACAGGGTATCCGTATTGAGCGTGATGATGTGATCAATGTTCATTCGGGTTTATTGCCAGCCATGGCGTTGGATGGCAAAGATGGTGAGCCTGTGCTGAAGTCCCGGCCTGCTATTACGGATGTTGGAGAGACAGGTGGAGTGAAGGGGCTTTTTCTAGTTCAGGGTGTGAAGTTGACAACGGCCAGGCATGTAGCTGCCTCTGTGGTTGAATTAGTATTACGCTCTCATGGTAAAAAAATGTCTAGCTCTGCAACGGACGTGCTTCCTCTTTATGGTGGAGGTTTAGGACGGCTTGATGATTATTATAAGCTGAAGCAGGATGCTTATGGTGATGTGCTGTCTGGTGATCTGATAATTCATCTTATAGATAACTATGGTACGAATATTGATATAATCATGGCTTATATAGATGAATCGAATGATCTTGCTCGCTTAGTACCGGGTACCAGGTCGTTGTTGCGTGCTGAATTACTGTTTGCTGTTGAGCATGAGATGGCTGTGACGCTGTCTGATGTGCTGTTACGGCGTGTTGATATTGGCGCCTTTACAGCGCCTTCTGATGAAACGATCGAATTTTGTTCAGAATTTTTTGGACAATATTTTGGTTGGAGTGATAGTGAAAAATCTGAAAATGTGGAGTCTTTGAAGGCCAGTTATTATCACTTATCTAGACGCGACGATGGATTTACTACGGTTGATGAAACTGATATTTGAGGAATGTAATGACTGAAAAAAGAATGATTGCAGTAACTGGCGCAACAGGATTCCTGGGAAGTCATCTATGTGAGCGATTCATAGAAGATGGAGATGATGTCCGTGTGTTTGTACGCGATGTTAAAAAAGCGGCCTCTTATGAGGGACGTGCCGAAAGAATTGTTGTCGGCGATGTTACAGACGAGCATGCGATGGCTGATTTGATGCGTGGTGCAGAAGTTGCCGTTCATCTGGTATCGAATTTCCGAGTTGCATCGGGAAGTCCTGAGAGCTATCGGGAGATTAATGTTGAAGGAACAAAGAATGCGTTAAATGCTGCCCGAGCTGCCGGTGTTAAACGCTTCGTGTATTGTTCGACAATTGGTGTGCATGGCAATGTTAAAGAGAGTCCTGCAACTGAGGATTCACCATATAACCCTGGCGACCTTTATCAAGAAACAAAAACTGAGGCTGAAAAGTTTTGTCTTGATGAGGCCAAAAAAGAAGGTATGGAGATCGTTGTGGTCCGCCCAACATCTATGTATGGGCCGGGTGATATGCGGATGTTAAAGATGTTCAAAATGTTGGCTAAAAGGACATTTTTCACGGTGGGGCCGTGTCAGGAGAATTTCCACGCAGTTTATATCGACGATGTCGTTAATGGTTTTCTCGCGGCAATCAAGACACCTGGAATTTCAGGGCAAGTATTCTTCATTGGTGGCGCAGAGTATGTAACTTTGAAAGCTTATATTGATACTGCGGCTGCGGCAGTGGGTGCGCCTCCGCCATTTCTACACTTCCCTTACTGGTTTTTTTATGGCGCGGCTGTAGTGTGTGAATCTATCTGTGTTCCGTTGCGAATTGAGCCGCCGCTACATAGGAGAAGAGTTCGGTTTTTTAAGAATAACCGAGCCTTTAGCATAGAAAAGGCGCGTAATGTTTTAGGCTATGAACCTACTGTTAGCCTTGACGACGGGATGAAGAGGACTGTCGCCTGGTATAAACAAAATGGACTTCTATAAGTTTATCTTAATGCGAGTTTTCCTGGGCGCTTAATTATCGATGAACTATGCTCTTATTTCTAAAATGAAAATTAAGTTCTTTATTAAAGCCTTTGTCAGTTTATTAATCTTATTTGTTTTATTTACGAGTATTGATGTTGAGAAACTCGGTGATGTAATTGTTAATGCGGATGTAATGATTTTGGTGGTGGCTTTGGGTATTGTATTGAGCATCCGCTTTGTTATGGCTTATCGCTGGCAGATCGTACTTCGTCTTTATAGTGTATACCCGAGATTCTGGAACCTGTTGTCAATCGTATTTATTAGTAATTCAGTCGGTCACTTATTACCAGGCGGAATTGGAGTTGATGTTGTTCGTAGTTATCAATTATCAAAGCAAGAGGGGGTTGTAGCGGGGATTGTCGCATCTGTATTTGTAGACCGGGTAGTAGGTTTGTTATCGATGCTGTTAGTCGCTTTTTTCGCTGCTTTTTTAGGTTTCCTCTTTAATGACCTTTCTTGGATTTATCTGGTGTCTACGGGTGGAGGTCTTATCGCTTTCTTTGCTATGTATTCCCTGCGGAAAGTGTTGGCGCGGGCTCAATATGGGGGGCTTGTTACTAAAGGCCCCTTGAAATTTGCACTTAGTGCATTTGATAAACTTGTTAAGTCATTAAGTGACGTTAAATTACCGACTAAAGTGGTGTTAAAGCTATTGCTTCTATCTATTTTGGTGCAGATGATTCGGGTCCTTGTTTTCTTCCTTGTTTTTTTAGCATTAGATGTACAGTTGGAATTTACATTGTTGATGGTGTTTATCCCACTACTATTTATAGTGATGCTAATGCCGGTTTCAATTGGTGGGCTTGGAGTAAGAGAGGGAGCTTTATTTCTGTTTTTGAATCCATATGGCGTGTCTATTGAGGCGTGTACGGCAGCAGGTTTACTATTTCATTTGTTGCAGATAATCAGTTTACTACCCGGTGTGTTGTTATATTTTTTTAAAAAATGAAGGTTGTAGGTCTTATGAAGTTACGACGAAAGCTACTTGATCATTTTTTCCTTCCACTGTTTCTTATGTTTGGTTGGAATGCTTGTGTGATGGCTTCAACTATCGCGCTGTATGATGTTTTTGAAGTGGCGGTTTCCTCAAGTAAGGATTATTCAAATCCTTTCGATTATGACGAGGTTACGTTGAATGGAAAATTTGAGTCTCCAGATGGAAAGACGTACGAAGTAACCGGGTTTTATGATGGTGTCATTGAGCAAGCTAAAACATGGCGTTTACGGTTTATGCCGATGGTTCCTGGTGAGTGGAGGTATTGGATAGCATCATTGGATGAAACTCAGGAAACATCAGGGACTTTTATTGTAAGCGATCGCCCTCAAGAAGAAGGAAACCACGGACATATTTCGGTCGATGAAGAAAATCCTGGCTATCTAACACACGATGATGGGTCTCCTCACTATTGGGTTGGTGGAAAGTGGATTTCGGCACGAGATTATGGTCCGCGCCAGAAAGAGGGTGAAATGAATGCTGGTGTTGACCCGAGCAAAGTTAAGTTTGGCTGGAAGTCTGATGAGCAGTTAATCCAGTACTTAGAGCTACTGAAACAGTATAAGCATAATGGGGTTTTGATTAAAATTGGGCTATATCCATTAGAGAAAGATGCTATTTCCTGGGATCTTGAGTGGATACAGCGAGGTGAGTGGCTGGTTAAAGAGGCGCTTAAACGCGGCATATACGTGCAGGTAAATATTTTTGACACCTGGTCTAAACACAAAGACTCCTGGTTTCAAAATAACATGGATGGTACTGGACAGCCATTTAATGTCTGGGTAGATGGTGATGATCACAAAAAGCAGAACTATATTCGTACTATTGTGAGTCGTTTTGCAGCTTTTCCGAATGTCTATTGGGAGCTTGGGAATGAAATGGAGCATTCGCCAAATTGCGGTGAATGTTTTGTTGAATTGAGTAATGAGAAGTACATTCCCTGGATTCGTGACGCGGATCCATATGATCTACCTATTGGGCTTTCAGAGGAAATCTGGCGTAATGCAAATGTTGATATCGGGTTTTTGCATCAGGCAAATGTGCTTGAACATGACAGCTGGTCTAAACCTGTGATTATGAACGAACTGGTTCGCTATGATCGTCCACCATCGCTTATGCTCGATCTTTATAATAAACTTCCCTGGACAATTCGAAATGCATATAAAAAACATTTTGGAGCGATTACACACCGTGGTTTATGGCAGGACGGGGCAATTAATGACCCTGATTTAAGGTTTACATATCGAAGAGCATTCTGGAATATGTTTGTTCGTGGTGGTAATGGGGCTAGTGAGGCAACATGGTTGTACATTGATGATCAATATAGCGATGCAGTGCATCATGTAATGCGTGACCATATGCATTTAGCATCGATTGTCGAAAAGTATTCTAATATTTTGAATAAAATGAGATATATGAATGACGCGGTGGTGCTAAAAGATGCGGAAGTGACAACAAGAGGAATAGCGGGTGAGGTATATATAGCATATTTCGATGTTGGGTATGGAAGACACCATGGGTCGGGCGATGTCTTCATGACTCTGCCCAAAGGTAGCTATTCAGGTGCGTGGTACAATACTACAAGTGGTGTTGCTGATGAGTTTGATATTGATGCGGATGGTGGGAAGGTTGTGTTGAAAGCCCCGCTGTTTAAAGAAGATATTGTTCTTATCGTGAACCGAAAATCTAACAGAAGCTAATGTGCTTAAATTAAAATTATATTATGAATCATATTGATGTGTTTAATGGTGATGCAGATGGTATCTGTGCATTGCATCAGCTACGCCTTGCTAAGCCACTTGATAGCTCTTTGGTGACAGGAGTGAAGCGAGATATATCACTGTTAAAAAAAGTTCAGGCGAAAAGTGGGGATCAAATTGTTGTACTGGATATCTCTTTGGATAAAAACCGAAATGAATTAATACGGCTTTTGGATGGTGGATGTGAGGTGGATTATATTGATCATCATTTCCCGGGTGAGATACCAGAACATTCTAATCTTCGAGTAGGGATTGATACTGATGCGGCTGTTTGTACCAGCCTGTTAGTTAATCAACGCCTTGGAAATCGATATCCTCTATGGGCAGCTGTTGGAGCGTATGGTGATAATCTACATGCAAGTGCGAGCGCCGTTATTAAACACCTCTCTTTTGATGATGAACACCTAGAGCTGTTATGTAAGCTGGGCATGTATTTGAATTATAATGGCTATGGGGCAGAGCTTTCTGATCTTGCTTTTTCGCCCGATGAGTTATATTTAAAATTAAAGCCGTATGAAAACCCATTTGACTTTATTGATCAGGAGCCCGTATTCCACCAATTACAAGAAGGTTATCTGCATGATATGCTAAATGCCGAAAGTGTAGAGGCTGAATTAGAGGAAGAAAATGTTGCGCTCTATATTCTTCCAAATATGCCATGGGCGCGCAGAGTCATGGGCGTTTATAGTAATCAATTAGTACGTAACTATCCTGCACGTGCACATGCAATCTTTACACAGCTTGACGATGGTGGTTATCAAGTCTCTGTACGGGCTCCGCTAAATAAAAAAGAAGGGGCTGATGAGTTGTGCTGTGCTTTTTCTTCAGGTGGTGGGCGCAAGGCCGCGGCCGGGATTAATTATCTTTCTAAGTCAGATGTTGTACTATTTCTGGATAAATTTAAGCGTGCTTTCCCCGCTTCTCACTAGTAGGGTATAAGATGGAAAAAAATATTGTTTGGCATAGCGCGACAGTTACCCGTAAGCGCCGTGAGCATATGAATAAGCATAAGGGCCTGGTTTTATGGTTTACAGGATTGTCTGGTGCGGGTAAGTCGACGTTAGCCCACGCGTTGGAAGAATGTCTTCATCAAATGAACTGTCGAACTTATGTTTTTGATGGTGATAATGTTCGCCATGGGTTGTGTGGTGATTTGGGTTTTAGCGATGATGACCGTACTGAGAATATTCGTCGAGTTGGCGAAATGGCGAAATTGACTATGGATGCTGGTCTCATTACATTAACTGCTTTTATTTCACCTATTGGTGAGGATCGGGAGCGCGTAAAAAAACTCTTTGATGCCTGTGATTTTATTGAGGTGTACTGTAAATGTTCGCTGAAAGTTTGTGAGGCGCGGGATGTGAAGGGTTTATACAAGCGCGCTCGTAATGGTGAAATACCATCTTTTACAGGTATTTCATCGGTGTATGATGAGCCGCGTAATCCAGATATAGTTATTGATACGGATAAACTATCAATAGAAGAAAGTGTAGATCGTGTTGTTTCTCTGATGAAGAAAAATGGTGTTTTCACTGTTGAAGAATAGACGGCAATATACGGTGTTTTTACGTGGTTAGTTTTGATGAGTAAGTCTGGATGCAATGATGTTCGTAGAGAGCTTATTGTTTACTATTTGGTATTTGACCTTTAAAAATAATTATTTATGGATTTATCAGTAATCGTACCATTTTATAATGAAGAAGCCTGCATTGAGGATATGTACAACGCTCTTGTGGGGGCGCTTGAACCGACGGGATATTCGTATGAATTACTATTTGTAGATGACGGTAGTAAGGATGCGACTTTTGATAAAGCAAAGGAAATCGCTTTAAAGAACCCCCGTCTTCGTGTGATTAAATTTAGGCGAAACTATGGTCAGACCCCCGCAATGGCTGCTGGCATTGATCACGCACGAGGTCGAATACTAGTGACTATGGACGGAGACCTGCAGAATGATCCGGCTGATATTCCCTTGTTTCTTGAAAAAATGGATGAGGGTTACGACATCGTCGTTGGCTGGCGTCACAAGCGGCAGGATAAGTTAATAACGCGTAAAATCCCGTCTAAGATTGCTAATTGGATAATTGGCAAAGTGACCGGAGTTCCAATTAAAGATAATGGCTGTTCCTTGAAGGCATATCGGGCCGATATTATAAAGAAAATCCCATTGTATTCTGAGATGCATCGTTTTATTCCTGCAATGGCATCATTATCTGGTGTTCGAATTGCTGAAATTAAAGTAAACCATAATGCAAGAACGACAGGTGTTTCTAAGTATGGCTTATCGAGGATTTATAAGGTATTGCTCGACTTGCTAACGATTAAAACAATTGTTTCGTTCGCGTCCAGGCCATTAGTCTGGTTTGGTTATATTGCTTTGGTTATGGGGTTGGTTTCTGTTATTGCATTTATATGCGCCATGTTATTGCTGTCTGAGGCAGAAAGTGGCGTTGCCATGATGGGGGTCAGCGTATTATTTGCTTTTCTTATGACATTTCTGATGCTGTCAGGTGTCCTATGTGAGTTGATTTACAAAACTGGAGACCAGAAAGTAGAGGACTTATCAGAGATGACGAGCGAAGAAATCTGTTATACAACTTCGAATAAGAATTAGGGTTTGTGCAAATGTCAGCAAAAATAGAATTATCAGTTATTGTTCCGGTATCGGAGTCTCGTTACGATGGAACTCAGGAATTATACCTTGAGTACAAGCAGGCACTGGAGACTACAGGGCTTAATTATGAATTAATATATGTACTAGATGGCCCTTATCCTGATGTAGAGCTCGCGCTTACGAAGCTTATTGAAAGCGGCGAGGAGAAATTACGGATTATAAAACTCGCAAAATACTTTGGTGAAGCTACCGCGCTGAAGGCAGGGTTTAAGCATTCCTCTGGCGAGTTGATCATGACTCTACCTGCATACCAGCAAATTCAATCCGATGAGTTACCTCGCTTGATAGCGTTGTGTGACGCTAAAGTTGATATGGTAGTAGCCAGGCGTTGGCCACGTCTGGATTCGGTATTTAATCGACTGCAATCAAAGGTTTTCAATCAAATTCTGGAAGGATTAACTGGTGCTGATTTCAAGGATTTAGGCTGTAGTGTTCGGGTTTTAAAGCGGCGTGTTGTTGATGAAATTCATCTGTATGGTGACCAGCATAGATTTCTTCCCGCGCTTGCATATCGCCATGGTTTTAAAATTGTAGAAGAAGATGTTCAGCAGTCTCAGAAGGACGCTTTTCAGCGGGTTTATTCTGTAGGGGTTTATGTTCGTCGTTTACTTGACCTGTTATCAGTGTTCTTCTTGATTAAGTTTACTAAAAAACCACTGCGCTTTTTTGGACTTGTTGGTGTTTCGATAGCAACGTTTGGCGGTTTGATTTTACTTTATATTATAGGTGACCGGTTATTTGCAGGTGTTCCTTTAGGGAATCGCCCTGCATTAATGCTAAGTTCCTTGTTTGTTGTCCTTGGTGCTCAAATTGTCTCGATTGGCCTTATCGGAGAGATGATTATTTTTACTCATGCGAAAAAAATAAAAGAGTACACCGTTGAAGAAATTATCAATTAGATCGTCACTTAATTACTTAGGTGGGCAGTAGTAAGCTAATAAGGCCTTTTAGTGTGAGCAAGGTTGAGGAATAACTTCTAAACTCGCTAAGTTTGGGGAGGTAAGAAGACTTCATCCATGCGGTGCCAATCAAAGTCGTTCATCAGCATTTCAAGGCGGCTTTGCATTTTACCTAAATTTAAGTAGTGCCGAAATTTTGCTTTATTGCTGGCAAGGTTCTGGCGTGGTTGTTCGGGATCGATTTCCCATGGGTGAAAGTAAAACATGCCAGACTGTCCTTCTGTGTTGTTTAATCGTTTTAATGCCCATTTTGAAAATTTGTAAGGATAGAAACGAAAAAAACCACCGCCGCCACAAGGGTAGGTTTTTCCAAGCAGCTTGAGCGTGCTTACCGGGACTTCTAAAATGCCGCTTTGATCATTTGGGTGGTATTTGAATCTTGGGGCATCAGGAATGCCATAGAGGTCGTGCTTTATTGGGTATATGCTGGAGCTGTACAGATATCCTGCATCCTCAAGTTCTGAGAAAGCCCATAGGTTGTTTTGATTAATGGAATAACTGGCAGCCCTATATCCTTTAACTTCGACGCCACCCATCTCCTCAAGCAAATTCTTGGTTTTAGTGATGTCAGCGTGGAACTCTTTTGGCGTTTGATTAATGACCCGTATGTGATGATAGCCGTGGCTGGCTAATTCATGCCCCTCATCTACAATCCGTTTTACTATGCTAGGATAGCGCTCTGCTACCCAGCCTAGCGTAAAAAAAGTTGCCTTTAAGTTATTGTTGGCAAACATGTCTAGTATTCTGTGGGTGTTGAATTCGACCCTGTGTGGATAGTTGTCCCAGTCATCACGAGTAATTATGTTTTCGAATGCAGAAACCTGAAAATAGTCCTCTACATCAACGGTCATGGCATTTTTTATCATAGTTTAGAGTGTTGTTTTTGGTTGAGGTGCTTGGTTTTGCATGCGTCTTGATGGCTGAATCATAATGATGTCTGAATAGTATCCCATAACGTCATTGAACAGTAAAATAGCGAGTAACTCCTCCATTTTAGAGGCTAAGTCTATCTTGTCTTAAGAGGAGAGCTTGGTTTTATTGGCGGGATCCGATGAGGGTTTTTAGCTATGAAGATATTTATTTTAGCTATCTTTTTGATGGTGTCAGGGTGTGACCGAATTCCTTGACGCATTTGATCACGCAAGACTATAGTTAATATGCACATTTGGATTGTAAGTCACTTAGTGTCATTAGCTTGCTTGCATAAGATAACCTTAGCCGTTTTATTCTAATTCTTCAGCCCATATGTGCCGATATGTAAATGAGGTGGCTTGCTGGAGTGCGTGTGTAAACATTGTTTGAAAGGAAGTTAGTTAGCTATGTAAAGGTCTTCACAAGTTTTTGGAAAGATTAGTGGAGCTGAAAATCAGTAACCCGCTTTAATGATGGTTTTCTTCTCTGAATTGAAGGGAGACTTATCTTGGGTTTGGAGGAAATGAGATGCCTAGTACACAGGTCAAATCAAATATGTTAATGGAAAATGAAATATCTATGTCTCAAAAATACGCTAAAACCTTAGTGGTTATATTCTTTTGTATGTTGGTTACCGTGTGGGCTGGGCATGCATCTGCCGAGATTATTTTTGAAGAAAATTTTGATGGGCAGGCAGATTGGATGCCTGTTGATAATAATGAGTCGTGCAATAATGTCAGCACCACATGTGATGGGTCACCTCCTGCAAATTGGGATTATTTCAGAAGTACCGAAGATTGGCATCCCGGAGAGGCTGCGTATGCTTCCAAGCAGCCGGCACAGCAGATTAGTAATCGCCAATTCATGGGGGCGTCAGGAAAATCATGGGTACGTTACCATGAGTCGAGTGAGACGAATCAATCAACATTTGGTGATGATGCCTTGCTTTTAAAGCACCTGGGTGCTGAGTACGATGATGTTTATGTTAGTTTCTGGATAAAAATGGATCCTAACTGGCAGTGGGTTTCGGCAGGTAGTGCAAAATTCAAATTGGTTCGAGTTTTTCATTTTGATGGCCCAGATGGAGCTGCTAATCCTTGGGACTATTTTAGCGATGGCGATAGCGGCCCTATTTTTATCATGGATCTTAAACTTTCAAATAAATGGGGGTTTCGCTCAACATACTCCGCACGCTGTGACCCTCAATTGAGCGATTATTATTGCAATCCAAGTCGGGACTGGGAAGGTGATAGTCTGTGGGTTGATTCGCCGACATTTAACGAATCTTTGGGTGATGGTGGTTGGCATCAGCTTCAAGTGCGAGTGAAAATGAATTCATCTCTGGGCGCTAAAGACGGAATATTTTCTGTTTGGCTGGATGGGGTCTTACAGTATTCGTTTGATAATGTTCCGTGGCGTGAAGCAGGCAGTTCTGAGAGCATCGGCTGGAATATGATTGGTATCGGTGGTAATACGACCAATTGGTTTTCTGACCCATCAAACCAGGCTGAGCAGTGGTATGCAATTGATAATGTAATTGTTAGTACTAAAAAACAGCCCTATGAGCAGCTTGCTGCACCAGGCCCAATGCCGTGTTTTGAACTGGATACGCCTTGCTAAGGAGTGATGTGAACTGATGGTACTGGAGGTGCTATAGGCGGTAAGCGGTCTGAATTGCTTTAGCGCGATTCATCATACCTGACATCAGTATAATTTCTGCTGGAATGGGGTTCTATTAATATTTAAGGCAGGTGTGTGTTGACGCTAGCTAAAGAGGGTATAAGGTAATGATTCGTTCTGCCTTGCTCAGAGGTGATTGCGGTATACTACAGTCTAGTAACTAACTATTTAGAACGTGTGCTAGGAACCGTGATTTTTATGACTGTTTTCATTCTTGCAATTACAATATTGTGTCTTGCGATACCTTTTTACGTCTATATTGGATACCCCCTTTTATTGGTTGCTTTAAGTAAGGTTAAAAGGTGTGTCGAAATTGATAAGCGAGATATTGAACCCAAAGTCTCGCTGTTAGTTTCGTGCTACAACGAAGAAAAAGTAATTAGGAAAAAGATAGAGAATTGTTTGAGTCTGGATTATCCCAATGAAAAGCTGGAGATAATTTTTATTTCGGACGGCTCAGAGGATGGGACGGATGAAATTATTAACGCTTATCAAGACCAAGGGATTCATTTGATCCGACAGGAAGGGCGATTGGGAAAAACATCTGGGCTTAATTTGGCAATTCCTGAGGCGAACGGTGAAGTGATCGTGTTTTCTGATGCAAATGCGATGTATCAGTCTGATGCGATTAATAAGCTAGTGAGAAGCTTTCATGATACCACCGTGGGCTATGTAGTTGGCGCAGCGCTTTATAGTGATGGTGAAGATAACTCTGCTGCGAATAGTGAGAATTCCTACTGGCAATATGAAATTTTCATTAAAACACTTGAAAGCAAGCTGCACTCCGTCGTTGGTGGAGATGGCGCTATTTATGCGATTCGCCGTAGCCTTTATGACCCACTTGATGCAAAAGACATTAACGACTTTGTTAACCCTCTGCAGATAATTGCGAAAGGTTATCGAGGTGTCTTTGAGCCCGAAGCCATTTGCTACGAAGAGACTGCGGGTGATTTTTCTAAGGAAGCCAAAAGAAAAGAAAGAATCGTCAATCGAAGTTTCAGGGGGTTAATGAAAGTTAAATCTGTTATGAACCCATTTAAAGTGGGTTTCTTTAGTTTAGAGGTGATTTCTCACAAATTACTGCGATGGCTCATTCCCTTTTTTCTTGTTGGTATGACCCTTGGTATTATCATACTTTCATTTCAGGGGCTTCTCGTATTTCAGATTATGCAGGTTTTCGGGGTATTGTTTGTCTGGCTAGCAATGGTTGGTTACCTTAAGGCTTCTTCAAACAGCATGTCACGAGTGTTTCAATTTCCGTATTATTTTATGATGGCGAATATTTCTTCTTTCATTGGGGTTGTGCAGGCTGTAAAAGGTAATATTCAAGTTACCTGGGGTTCTCCACGAGCGGAGCAAACGGAAGAAACTGCTGATAGGTTAAGTGTTCAGTTTATTTTTGCATCGATAGCTTTGATTTCATTGTATTTATTCTATAATGCTGCTAGTGATATATTTCAGGCTTGTATGAGTTAAGTGTTGAAAGTACACCTATCATAGAGCTAATGGAATTGAAATTTATACTGGTGCAGAATACAAGCGAAATACTGAATGTCTAAAATAGCATTACTTTTTCTAATGACCTATGCCGGTGGACTAGGGGCTTGCTTGTTCATTGGTGCAGTATGGGGTTTCTATCTCTATCAGTTGGTTTATTTTCTCTACCCCCAGGAACGATGGTGGGCGGGGGACATTCCCGGTATTCGTTATTCTTTCATTGTCTCTCTTTTCATCCTCATGGCTTATGCGGCAAGATATAAATCTTACCAGGAAAACAGGATATTTGAAGCGCCACAGACAAAGTGGTTAATAATGCTGTTGATAGTATTCGCATTGACTTCATTTGTGGCAGTAAATCAGGCTTATCATCAGCAGGCTCTATTTGAAGTTTTTAAACTCTTCATCATGGTAATGCTAGGGTACAAACTGATCGATACACCTCTCAATTTAGACCGGGCGCTTTGGGCGTATATTATTGGTGCAACATATTTGAGCGTGGAAGTTAGAAATGCCGGTAGGGATGAATTCGGCCGTGTTGAGGGGGTTGGAACGGTCACAACGGATGATGCAAATGGAGTTGCTGCAATGTTGGTTCCCGCTATTTCACTTTTGATATTTTATGCATGGCGTGGTGGGATCAAAGCTAAGGTAGCTGTTGTTGTATTAGGGGTTTTCATTTTTAATGCAATAGTGCTGTTTAATAGTCGAGGGGCTTTTCTGGCGGTAATTGCGGGTGGCGGGTACTTTATTTTCCACATGCTGTTTAGTCGATTCCAGCAGGCTAATCAAAAATTAACGGCTATTCTTATAATCATGGCTGGTTTAAGTGGCGCACTGTATTTGACTGATGACGTATTTTGGGAGCGAATGGAGACATTAAAGGAAGTCAAGTCAGATGAAGGGAAGAGTGGTTCTCACCGTGTTCACATGTGGATGTCAACATTCGATGTGGTTGCCGATTACCCATTTGGCGTTGGTGCGGCAGGCTTCCAGAAAGTTAGTCCGCAATATGTCCCAGAAGAATTCTTTTTCAGGGGGCAAAAGGCTAAAGCTGTTCATTCAGCATGGTTTCAATGTTTAGCTGAAGTTGGGTGGGTTGGTCTGGCTTTGTTTTTAATGCTCCTTTTGTCATGTTTTCGCTTAACGGCACGTACCAAACGTATTCTGGTTAAGAATAATGATTCACATAATTATTTTTTAGTGATTGCGCTAGAGGCTGCATTACTCAGTTTTATGGTGGCTGGAACCTTTATTGATGAATTTCGCTCGGAAATATACTATTGGTTCATTATGTTTACTGCTTGTGCCGGCAATATTTTTCTTTTTAAAGCGACGAGAAATCTGCAGGCTAAAACTTAGTTGCCAAAAGGTTTGGCTATTCACAATATGGTTTTTTATGAGTCACATAGATCGAAGTAATTTGCGTCACGAATGATGTAAGACTTAAGTTAGTTTTCCAGATCTGATTTTTGTAAACAATAGGATTCCAATGAATTTAGTGATATGCAAACAATATGGCTGTTAATTTTCCATGCCCAGTAAACTGGGCGGTCTATCTGGAACTTCGTTATGAGTAAGCTACGTAATGCATTAGTTTACTCAATACTATCTCAATACTCGATACAGTTTATTAGTATTATTTCTATTGCCATTTTGGCTCGTCTACTAACTCCTGCCGAAATAGGTGTGTTTGCAATTGCAAGCTCGTTAACATTTCTCGCAACTGAGCTTAGAGGGTTAGGAGTCGGGCAGTACTTAATTCGTGAAAAAGAGATTGATAACTCAAAAATACGCTCAGCAACTGGCTTAATGATTTGCATGTCGTGGGGTTTGGCTGCTTTGATTGCGGCTAGTGCTTTATCGGTTGCCGACTTCTATCAGCAGTCGGCATTAGCAATTATTCTCTGGATTATGGTACCTGCTTTTATACTTGCTCCATTTACAGGTATACCCTCGGCGTTGTTGAAGCGCAATTTGCATTTCAAAGAGATATTTATTGTGAGACTTCTTGCTAGTATTGCAAGGAGTGGTAGCACCATTATTTACGTATTATTGGGCTATAGCTACTATGGGCTAGCTCTTGGAATATTGACAGGTGCAATCGTCGAGTGCCTGAGCATGAACTATTATCGCCCTGCTGGCACTCCATGGCTTCCTTCTTTTTCTGGAATAAAGCGAAGCATGATTCGGTTCGGAATGTATGTAAGTGGCGGAAACCTCCTTCAACAATTCTCGCAGAGTATTCCAGATCTTGTGTTGGGAAAGGTGACAACGATGACAGAAGTGGGGCTGTTTTCTCGTGGTCTGGGGCTGATACTATTTATAAATAAGATTTTAGTTCTGGCTGTTAAGCCCGTGGTACTTCCGCATCTATCAAAGGTAAATAGAGAGGGAGATTCGGTGGCCGATGCATATCTGAATGCAATTGTTCTCCAGTCAGCATTTTGTGTGCCAGTGTATGCCGCTATCAATCTGGTTTCATTTCCTGTGATTCGCGCCATGTTTGGGGATCAGTGGGACTTTGCTGTGCCTATTGCGTCAATACTTGCGTTATGGGCGATATTTCAGTCTATACACTATTTTTCATCTCAGGCACTTCTGGCGGTAAAAAAAGAGAAGGTCATGTTTAGTAAAGAAGTTGCTATTTTTACTGCGAGACTTGTGGCGATCGTATGTGCTGCGCCATATGGCCTGGAGGCTGTGGCATGGGCTATGGTTATATCTGGTGTTGTTGAATTTGTTATTAATACTTATGTGGTAAAAATGGTGTTGGGATTGAAGGTTCATCAGCAAATCATTGCATTACTACCGACGTTATTTGTCACGCTAATATCCTGGCTATCATTACTCTTTCTGACTTCGATTTATGACATTGAGGGTAATAATGCCTGGTTGAGCTTAGCCGTGATTGCTCCGTATGCGATTGTTGTGTGGCTATTATCGCTATGGTTAGTCAAGCATCAAGCCTGGCCTATAATTGTTCAGATGGCACAAAAATTATTCATTAAAACTTAGTTGGCCATATGTGTGGGTTTTGCGCTAGTAGGTGGGTAAATGAATAGGGAGGATATTTAATGTTACAGGAAAGTGAAGGTAGAGTTCGTGCGGTTAATCCCAGGAGTACCGGGGAGAAAACAAGCGAAGTGTACCGAAAACATAGCAAAGAATTAACGTTAGAGAGTGAGGCTGATGAGTTACTTCGATGCGCAGATTTGCAGATACGAACAGATCATGTTCTCACGACTGAGTTCGTTGATTATGATAAAGAAAAAAATATCTTAACTACTAAAAGAATTCACGGCGATGAATTGTTTTTAACGTTATGGAATCCGACATCTTTGCTTGGAAAGATTAGGGGAAAGAGGTTGACTGATTCAGCTCAGCTTTGCTCAAGATTGTTGGAAGTGGGTAAGTGGTTGTCAATGTATCATCAAACCTCATCTCAATCAGCGAATAATACGGAAAGTGCTGTCACATGGCTTCAACGCTCGCTTTGTTCAAAGGTAAAACAGATAAGTGATAATAATTTATTACCGATCTCGAAATTAGAAGAGATCGAGCAATATTGTTCTAAGGAGATAAATAATTTAAAGGACAGCCGTTATCTCATTAATAATAAGATTGAGTTCTGCCGAATTCATGGGGATTTTATTGTATATAATATGCTCATAGACAAACAAAATGATTTTCATGTAATCGATTTTGGTGATACAAGGATCGCGGCTAATATAGACGATGTGGCCAGGTTTTATAGTAACCTATGGGCGATTTCAAATACCAATAGACAGCGGAAATCGCTATTCTTAGCTGCAGCTAATGGGTTTTTGGCTTCCTATGGTTTGCCTGAAGATATAGTTGAAACCCCATACTTTAAAGCGATGATGGCCTACAATTTTCTAATTCACCTATGTGGTGAACACCGAATGAGGCAGTTGAAATTAATATCATTTACATCAGGTTTAGAGTTAAGACAAATAACAAAAGCCGGTCTAAAATGGATTGATAGCGAAATTCTGTAGCCTCATTTTAGTCTTGTTTTAGTTGCCATTACAATTTACGCAGTAAACATTAGAGTCACCATCTTTTCCAAAGTATTTTGCTTCGCCAGAAAACTTTGAAATGGTGTTCATTATGGAAACAAACTCCTTTTTATCTTTGTTGTCGTGAATATGTAGCCCTGCTGTTATTATCCATATCCGACCAGGGCTTGCGTTATGTAACACTGATGTTAGTTCCTTTGCACTGGTAATTGTGGTTTTACCAATCCAGCCTTCAGCATCGCGTTTTCTTGAAATAATTAATTGGTAATCTGCGACGGGAAAGTACGCATAATGCGCAAGAATATCCATTGCAATAACGAGATCACCATTTTGGTGCTGGGATGCAACAAACAGTGAAGGTCCTTTATGGTCGGGGTGGTAGTAGTGCTTTCCAGTCCATCGGTCATATATGTCCATGTTCATGCCGTGCACGGCGGTGACTTTTGCGATTGAACGGTTCAGGCTAAATCCACCAGATAGTACTGTTAGTGAAACAAGGGCTATGGCGAAAGAGCAGGCAATAAGTTTTTGCTTTTCGTTCCATTTCTTGAGAAAAAAATTGCTTGCCTGTGAAATACCATAAGCAATGATAATTAATAAATAGGGGGTTAAAAAATAGACGTACCGTTCATATAGCCGGTCAAGTGCTAGTGGGTGTATTCCCATTACAAATAATGGTACAAGAAATAATATGAGTACAAGTAGCGGCCCTGAGAATTTCTGGGCTTTAGAGGCTGAAATGGCAATGCCAACACTTGCGAGAATTAATATTAATGTTACCCAGGGATATGTTTCTAGAATTAATCGTATAAATAGAGGCGGATATGCAATGAGCATTTTGGCTGCCAGTATTGTATTGTGAATAGTGTAGCTGCTTCCTTGTAATTCTGATGCAATCCATAATAAAAATCCTGCAATCAGGAAGGTAAAGGATATCAGTGATGATAATTTATAGTGTTTTATACGTAACCAATTACCAGTAAATAGAAACAGAAGCCATAGGCAGGCCGCTGCAATTGCTTGTTGAAAGGCAAGCGCAATAGTCACTAAGGTAAGGCAGATAAACAACCAGCGTAGATTAGCTATAAAGATAGCGGCTAAAGAGAATGTAATCGTCAGCGCAGTGATAGTAACCCAGTACGCTTTATTGAAACCTGTTGTTAGAATATTTTTTTGTAATAATGGCGTTGCTTTTTTGATTAGTATTGATAACGAGCTTTCTTCCTTCCCTGTGTTACCTGTGGCGATTTCAGTTTTTTGTTCGGAAAGGCTATGCCAGTGTTGATATTCACTTTTACTGAATTGATTACTTACTATGTAAGAAACACCAAGTACTAATATATATAACAGTAGAATCGAGGGTTTTCGCCCTTTGTTGATAAAATAGGGGGCTAGTACTATTAGCATTGGAATTATTGCCAGAGCAATTGAATGCAGTGATGTTGCTAAGGCTAATGTGATGAGCGCTGGTATTCGGAGGCTTTTTTTGTTTTCGATTTCAGCGGCATGAATGAGGATGAAGCTTAACAAGGTTAGGAAAGAAAACATGGCATACATTCTACCCATCTGTGCCATCACTATTTCCCAGAAAAAGACAGACATGATTGCGGCTGCAATTAGCGCAGTTTGTCGGCCAATTAGCTGGCGAGCAAAAATGTATACAAGGAAAATAGATAAAGTTGAGAAAATAGCGCTGGGAAGACGAATGGTGAATTCAGAAAAACCAAATAATGCTACAAAAGCGGCGGTTAGATAACTCATCGCAAGCGCTCTTGGGTATACGACTTCTGAGGGGAAGACTGGAATGCCCGTTTCCAAAATGGCTTTAACGGATATTGCCAGATAGTCTTCGTTATTCCAGAGGCTTGGTTCTCCTAGTTGGTAGAAACGAAGGGTCCCACCTGCGAGCACTAAGGCTAGCAATATTACAAAATCACGCCGATTTTCAGGTGATAGCATTACGTATAGAGGATTCATGCGGCTTTATTTTCTAATTATTTTTGATTGGAGGAGGGTGGGAACAATAACTGAGGTTCATGAATGAAGTCGTTCAGGATGGTGATTAACCATTCGCGGTATTGCTTTCGGCGAGTGGGTAAACTCCATTCTCCAAGTCTCAGTAATAAGTGGTGCATGAAGAACCCTGGGAGCATTTCTACAGGTATACCCAGTGTCTCTGCGCCTTTTTTTGTGCATGTGTTCAGCTCATACTGTAGTGAGGTGTCAATGTTTTTTGAAGACTTTGAATACATTGAGAGGGCTAGTGAAAACTCATCATGTAGTGGCATGGATGTCATGCCAAAATCCTCGAAATCAATGATGTGAATATCGTCGGTATCTATGATTAGATTGTTTAGACAATAGTCACCATGTTGAGGAAAGGTAGAAAGTGTTCCTAAGCTATCAAGTTGCTGGCTCATGGTTGCTACCTGCTGGTTGAGTAGTTGAGGCAGTTTTGTTCCTGAGGCAATACATTGTTTTAGACGGTCGCGTAATGCTTCGCCAGGCTTACATTCGCTACGCCAGTTTTCAATTGCCATGGTTCCGTTGTGTAGTTGATTGAGGGCAGTTGTTGCACGGTCACGTAATTCATTCCAGTGAGTCGGTGTGGTGATGTGCTGGGTCAGCTGGAACCAGGGCGTGCCTTTTGCACCCCTTTGAACTGAAAAATTACGATCGTTATAGCGATGAATGGCGATCGGCTCAGGTATTAGATTGCCAACTTTATCGAAAAGTGCTTTGGCGATGTCATGTGCCTGGCGGGCGTCTTCTGTGTTTGCCTCACGAATGACGAGTTCTGGATACGCTGCCTGATTGGTGAAGACTAAATATACAGGGTTCGTGGTCGAAATACAGAGGACACTCAGCTCCTTGTCTGAATATTGCTCGGGCATAAGCTGGTGAACAAGGTTTTTGATAAACCGCATTATTTTTTTCTCGCTATTAGAACAATGCCGGCGACTGATGGGTGGCATCTGGCTAGTTTCATTATCATGAGACGAATCCTCCCATTTAAGCTGGGAGGGAGTACGGGTAAGACGTGGGTGTTGCAGTACCGTTCAGCGCTAGAGTTGAGTTCGTAAATTGTGACTGGCATTTCAACATTGGGGTATACGCCAAATTTCCCCTCTATTTCATATCCTTGACGTTTTAGCTTCATGCTTAATAACCAGCTTCTTGTTGAGGCGTGCAGTAAAGATATCGTTTTACGTATCACATTTGGGTGGGGGTCTATGCGAGCAAGCAGGCCAATGCTGTTTGAATTCGGCAGGCTTTTTGATTGCGTTATGTCAACGATTGGCACCTGGAGATAATGCTCAATAATTTTAAAGTCAGAAACCGCATCTGAGATTGGTTGAGTTTGTTGCATGGTCACGAAAACAATCCTGTGGATGGTGGGCTATAGTGCCAGTGAAAGCTGAAGAGATTTTACACTTAATTTTTTTTTTGAACATTAATTAAACGACGCTGTAGAAGCGTAACTGAATTTGTTTTCTGAAATTGATAGTGTGTGAATTGTTTCTGGTCTAGTGGTGGTTATTTGACGTTCATTTAATAATTATTATATTATGCTGATAAGTGATTTTACGGGGTCCCCCTCACCTTTATTCTAGCGCGTCTGATTGCTCGTATTGAAGGTTATAAGATCAATGATATTACTGGTTTTTCGAATAATCTAATCGGTTACGTTAGCGTTATGCCACCTGCTTTAAAGCGGTGCAGTGGATGAGGGTCGCCATAGTGTCAAAAAAAACAGTTTACTTTGTTCTTTCAGTTGATACCGAGGAAGAGTGGGATTGGTCTGGGCCATTTCCACAACATCAGTTTTCAGTGAAAAACTCCAGGAATATCCCTAAGTTTCAGGCATTTTGCGATAATTTGGGGATTAAACCGACTTATTTTGTTGATTATGCCATTGCGGATGATCCTGATAGTGTTAATGCCTTAAAAGTTCCGTTGAGCAAGGGTAATTGCGAGATTGGTGGGCACCTTCATCCATGGTGTAATCCGCCTGTTGAAGAAGATGTGAGTAATGTCGATAATTCTCATGCGATTAACCTCCCCCTGGATTTGGTCGAAAGAAAGCTGGAAAACCTGAATCTAAAATTAGAAGAGGCGTTTGGCAGAAAACCACGCTCTTTTCGCTCTGGTCGTTGGGGTACAAATGGCACTATGTTAAAGCTTCTGGCTGAAAAGGGTTATGTGGTCGATTCGAGTATTCATCCTTATTATGCTGATGTGCCATTCTCTTATCATGATGCCCCAGATACCCCATTTTGGCCCAGTTATGAGTGTTGTACTACTGATGGTGTACAGCGAGAAATATATGAGGTACCCGTAACGGCTGGCTATAACAAACCCGATTTTTCTTTCTGGAATCGACTGCATTTGGCGCTTTCGAAGCCTCCATTTAGCCATCTCAGGCTGGTTGGCATTTTGTGGAAGCTTGGTGTGATGCGTAAAACTCAGTTAAGCCCTGAGCTTGCAGATGCCGATAGCATGATTGCACTGGTAAAGGCTGCTTTGGCTGGGGGGCATCAGGTGATTCACATGTATTTTCATAGCTCAAGTTTGCTACCTGGAGCGGCCCCCTACGTTAAAAACGAAGCGGATGAAGCAGCGTTTTATGATAATATTGAGGCCGTTTTTCATTATCTAATGGAAAATGCCGATGTTCATTGTTGTACCTTGGAAGAGGCAGCAAAAAAAACCTTAGAGGAAGGGCTGTAATGCGGATCATTGGAATTTCTCCACTAGATAAAGACACAAATGTCTGTCTGATCGAGGACGGCCTGATTGTCGCTGCTCTTGGTGAAGAGCGACTGAGTCGAGTGAAAATGCAGGATGGATTTCCATATCTGGCCCTGGCGGCACTCTTTAAGGAATATAACCTGACAGCTGATAGCATTGATGCCGTCTCTTATGCTTTTTTTGACGCCTCAAAAGAAGGCGACCTAATGCGAAAAGCATATGCTCAATATAGTGAATTAGAGCGAGACAGTGCTATTGATGAGCTATTCGAGAAATTCCGGAGTTTGCCACCTGCCCCTTCACAAAAATATAACATTCCAGGTTTACCTGAAGAAGAGCTTTATATGAAAAAGCCCTGGTACATGGAAAAGTATTATGAAGTTGCCAGTAAGTGGGAGACTTTTGCCAAAGCAGCTCATAAAAAAGGTTTTGATAATTGGCTTAAAATTGCAACTACCGATCATAAAAAATATGAAAAGGAGCTTTTGACTGGGCTAGAAAAGTTCGGGCTGAGTGATAAATTACATCGAGTCGATCATCATCTTACTCATGCTTCCAACGCTTATTACACCTCGGGATACGATGAAGCACTGATCGTGACCCTGGATGGGTATGGCTCTGGTATGGCAGGCAGTGTTTCTGTTGGTAAAAATGGGAAAATAAAGCGCATTCATAGCATTCCCTATCCTGGAAGTCTGGGGGAGTTTTATGAGCGAGTCACCTCATCGCTAGGTTTTAAGCCTTCCCGCCATGAAGGGAAAATTGTGGGATTGGCTGCTTATGAGGATCCTGATTTTCTTTACGATATCGTACGATCATATTTTGAGGTAAAGGACGGTAATGTTTTTTATCGCTTACCTCATAATATCTTTTTTACTCGCCATTTAGCTGCTGTTTATTCTAAACCTGCGGTGGCTGCCGCGTTCCAAAAAGTACTGGAGAACGTCGCCTGTGAATATGTCGCCTATTACCAGCAAAAAACAGGGATGAAAAATCTTGTATTGTCAGGTGGTGTTGTTGCGAATGTGAAAATGAATCAGCGGCTTTTCGAGATTCCGGGGATTGAGAATATCTATGTTCACCCTGGAATGGCAGACGGCGGTTGCGGTGTTGGTGCAGCGCTTTGGACGGCTTCGGCGAAAGACACTATTCAGCCTTATGAATTGAACGATGTTTACCTGGGGCCAGAATATAGTGAAGCAGAAATGGCCGCAGAGCTTGAAAAGCAGGGGCTAACGGCTGAAAAACCTGAGAGCATAGAGAAGAGTGTCGCTCAGCTACTAGCAGATGGAAAGATTGTTGCTCGGTTTAATGGTCGTATGGAGTATGGCCCGCGTTCATTAGGTAATCGCTCGATTCTTTATCATGCAAAAGACCCATCTGTGAACTTATGGCTTAATACACAGTTACAGAGAACTGAGTTCATGCCTTTTGCGCCGGCCACTCTCTATGAAGAGCGTGATAAGTGTTATAAAAATATGGCGGGTGCTGAGTACACTTCTCGTTTTATGACAGTGACATTTGATTGCAAGGATTTTATGCTGGAGAATTGCCCTGCTGCTGTGCATATTGATGGAACAGCGCGTCCTCAACTAGTTTCTGCAGAGAGTAATGCCAGTTTCTATAAAATTCTGACGGAATACCATAAAATCACAGGGATTCCTTCTGTGATTAATACCAGTTTCAACATGCACGAAGAGCCGATTGTATGTACACCTTATGATGCGATTCGCGCCTTCAAATTGGGGAACCTTCACTATCTTGCACTGGGTCCCTTTCTAGTGAAAGGTGAAGCATAACGACTGCTAATAAATAAGCATTATTTGAATGTCAGATAACGTTCCTTTTGTTTCAATTGTTATTCCACTGTTTAATGAGGAGCAGTATGTCGCAGATTGTATCTCTGCATTAAAAATACTCGATTATCCTCGAGATAGGTATGAAATTATAGCTGTCGATAACGGCTCGACTGACCGCTCGTGTGACATTGTGCGTGAACTTGATGTCGCGTTGTTTAGTTTGCCTGATGTAAAGGTTGGGGAAGTCAGGAACTTTGGCGTTGCCCAATCACGTGGTGAGATTGTTGTTTTCATCGATTCTGATTGTGTTGCCTATAAGGAGTGGCTGAGGGACGGGGTTAAACAACTGGAAAACTTTGATGCTGTTGGTGGGCTTGTCATGTTGCGTGATAAGCCGTCCTGGATAGAAAGAAACTGGATTCTGAAAAGCTCAAGAGATTATCAGTATCAAAATACCTTTTCGGGTGCCTGTATTTTTATTAAGCGAAATGTTTTTGATGAAATTGGTGGTTTTGATATCCATTTAAACTCTGCCGAAGATAGTGCGCTGACTGAAACCTTAAGAAATAACGGCTATAAGATAGCAATTAACCCAAAACTCAACGTTGTTCATCTGGGGTATCCGGTAACGATTAAAGATTTTATCAATCGACAGAAGTGGCATTCTGCTGATTATGCCAAGCAGCTGAATTCCCTTATTAAAGATAAAACCATGTTGCTGGTACTGATGTTTTTGATGAGTCTGATTATGCTGATGGTCGGGCTAGTACTGATGCATACGATGCTGATCACACTCTCTCTGGTATCTTTGGTCTTGATCCCGCTTGTTTTTTCAGTAAAACGAGTGCTTCGTTATAAAGGTATTTCAGCGGGTAGTGATATCTTTAGTGTATACCTTGTGGATGTGTTTTATGTGGTGGGTCGAATGCTTGGTTTGATATCTGGCCTGAAACGATTAGCTAGCTCAAGTGCTAACGATAAAATAGGGAAGTAGAGATTGGCTCATCTACTGGGGTGAATGACGTCGGTCTTATAATTCTCAGGTTAAGGCTGCTTTTTATTTTCCAGTAATGCTTTGAACGTGCATGCTAAGTATGTGTCGAATGCTCATATTAACGTAGTTTCGTATTGTGGGAAGATGGTGGGCTATGCTCCATAAAATAATATATAAAATTGGCACTTACCTATGGAATAACAGAATTGGTGCTAATTATAAGTTCCTGCTTGACTCCCAATTCTGGAGCAAGGATCAGCTTGTGGAGCATCAGAATAGAAAGCTGCGCGAATTGATTGTTAGTGCTTATGCTCAATGCGATTATTATAAAAAAATATTTGATGATAATGATTTAAAGCCAGCGGATATTAAGACTGTTGCTGATCTTAAGTTGATACCAACGACAAGCAAGATCGCCTTGTTAAAGAATAAAGATGCAATACAGACTAAAGTGGTTGGTGAAAAAATGTATTACTCCGAAACATCTGGAAGTACGGGTGAGCCACTTGTTTTTTACAGAAATAAAGAGTGGGTCGCTTGGCATAATGCTTCTGTGTTTAGGGGGTATAGCTGGTATGGGGTGAACCCGTGGGACAAGAATGGTTACTTGTGGGGATATAATCTTTCTGCAAAGCAGGCCTGGAAAACAAAAATACTTGATGCAATACAGAACCGATTTCGTCTGTTTTCGTACAGTGATGATGAAATCAAAGCATTTTGTCGTAAGCTAAAAAGGGCTAAATGTCTAAATGGCTACTCATCAATGATATATGAGGTTGCAAAGTTTGTTGATGAAGATCCCAGTTTAAAAGATAAGATCAATCTCTCCTTTGTTAAAGGAACCTCTGAAAAAATATTTGATAAATATCAGCCGGTGGCGATGAGTGCCTTTGGTAAAAAGATTGTCAGTGAATATGGTGCCGCAGAGGCAGGAATTATTGGATTTGAATGTCCCGAAGGCAATATGCATGTCAATATGGAGACGGTGGTAGTAGAGGAAATTGAAAATAAGATACTTGTTACTAATCTTGTATCGAATTCATTTCCAATTATCAGGTATGAATTGGGAGACTATATTAAGCTGGACACGGAGAGTCTCTGCCTGTGTGGACGAAAAGGTCATCTTATTAAAGAAGTGCTCGGTCGAGTTGGTAAAAGTATTTATGGTCTTGAAGGGAAGTTCCCGAGCCTGACCCTTTATTATATATTTAAGAATTTAGCGGTAGATCATCATCTGATTTTTAACTATCAAGCTGTACAGCGTAAAAAAGGGCATATTGAATTCCGTATCGAACAATCTCTTTCCGAGGTTGAAAGGCAGCTAATGATCGAGGAGATAGTTAAGTACTTTCAGGATGATATTGTGTACCAGATAAATGATGGTGTCAGGTTAATAACCCGTAAAGGGAAAATGAAAGATTTTATATCTGAAGTTGACTGAGATCGATACAGTACTCGCTATGCGACTACAGTGAATTGATATATACGTGCGTAAATTGATCGACCATCGATTCGGCAGAAAAATATTTATTAAATCGATGTTGTGACTGCGTTGACATCTTGTTTTTTTTATCTTCGTCGCTTGAGATTTTTATAATAGCCTCGGCAAAGGCATTGGCATCATCATTTAGCGTTACAAACCCGTTTATCCCTTGTTTGATGATTTCAGGATTGCCGCCAGCATCGGTGACAACGCAAGGCTTGCCTATTGACATGGCCTCCAGAAGTGTCATGGATGTCCCCTCGCTTAAGGATGAGAGCAGATAGATATCCATTAATCCCAGGTGATGTTGCGGCTTCGCTTGATAGCCGCTCATGATGACATTGTCAGTTATTGACAAATCCTTGATTAGCTCTTCAATGATTGGGCGCATTTCACCATCGCCGACGATGAGCAGCTTTGCGTCTATGCCCTGGTCTATCACCTGTTTAAATGCTTTTAGCATCATAGGGTGATTCTTGATGGGATCAAGTCTTGCGACAGTTCCAAGACAAAGTGTTTGTTCGCCAATATTGAGAGATTTTCTTAATTTTTTTACTTGAGCCTCATCGGTTACTAAGGGCGAAATACCGTTGTATATCACTTGTATATCTTTGGCCGGAAGGTTTTCATAAGTGGTCAGGGCTTCTTTTGTTGCCTGTGAAATCGAAGTTGTTGCCGCTGTAATTTTGTGTAATAGCGGGTTAATGAGTTTTCGTTTCCAGCTGCTAGAGTCGGGATAAAAACGACCGTGTTCTGTAAAGATGACCTTGGTTCTGGTCAGGAATGCAGCAAGTGAGCCGTATACCCATGGTGTGTATTGATGGCAATGCAGTATATCAATGTGGTGTTGTTTAATATGGTGACGAATTTGTTTGATTAAATTCCTGTCGAAGCCTGGTGAACGCGAAAATGCAGTGATACGAGTACCGTTGGCCAAAAGGTCATCAGCGAATGGGCCGAGCGGGGATTCTATGCAGATGATCGACATGTCAAACTGTTGAGGGTTAGAGTTTTCAATTAGATTCTTGATAACCTGCTCTGTTCCCCCGATGCGCATATCAAAGGTGAGGTGTGCTACTTTGATTTTTCCCATTGCTTTCTCGCTGGTCATGGCTATATTTATTTAATTATTCTGCATCGCTATTAGTTTGCATGTAGTTATACCACCACATTTGAAACATAAGCATGCTCCAAAGGAGATTGGAATGGTCGACTTTGTTGTCCTGGTGCTGTTGCCAAAGATCTTGTACGACTTCCATCTTGAAGAATTGCTGTATTCCATTGGACTTTGAAAATAAATAATCTTCAGCGAGTTCTTTTAGTTCGCCTCTAAGCCAGCTGGCAAGGGGGACAGAGAACCCCATTTTTTTACGATATAAAATGTCATCTGGTAGAAGTGGCTTGAAGGCCTCTTTAAGAATATACTTTTTCTCACCGTTATTAAATTTTAGTTTTGATGGAAGCGTGGCGGAAAACTCTATTATCTCTTTGTCCAGGATTGGCGCGCGTACTTCAAGTGAGTTTGCCATGCTCATGCGGTCAACTTTAACAAGGATGTCACCTGGTAAGTAAGTCTTCATATCTGCATATAGTATTTTTGATAAATGATCTTGCCCATCAGATTTTTCATAGGCATCAGTGGTTAACTTTGATGGGTGGTATTTATTAAGGGCTTGTTTGACTTGCGGCTTTACCAGTGCATTCCAGTGGCGGTCGTCAATTTGGGCGTTAGATAAATAGAAGCCCATCGCGGGTTCAAGGCTAAGGCTGGTTAACAGTGTCTTTCCTTTGCGACAGACAGTAGCATTGTTTTTAGCGAGCAAGTTGGCAAGTGTGGGGAATACCCTTTTTCGAATCCAGCGAGGAAATTTATTACGCAAACGATTTTCAATATCGTCGATTGTATATTTCTCATAACCAGCAAATACTTCATCGCCGCCATCACCTGCAATGGCAACGGTGACCTGTTGTCGTGCGAGCTCAGAGACAAAATAGGTTGGTACTAAGGATGGGTCGGCGAAAGGTTCGTCGAAATAGCGTACTATTTTTTCTAAATTGTCTTTTACATTCTGGTGAACGGTAAATTCGTGATGCTCAGTTTTATACTGATCAGCAACAATTTGTGCGAACTCCGTTTCATTAAATCGTTTCTCATCAAAGCCAATCGAGCAGGTTTTGACAGGAGTATCGCTGAGCTTTGCCATCATGGCGACAACGCCACTGGAGTCAATTCCCCCGCTTAAGAATGCCCCGAGTGGAACATCGCTAATCATACGACGCTTAGTGCAACGCGTGGCCAGTGCTAGAAGTTTTTCCGTTAGTTGAGACTCGCTATCAGAGCTTATATTTTTTAGCGATACATCCCAGTACTGTTCAATCTCAATGCCATCTGCATTGATTGTCATATAGTGTCCAGGCGGTAGCTTATGGATGTGTTTAAAAATACTTTTGGGATCTGGAATGTATTGATATGCGAAGAAGTCGTAGACCGCATCTGGGCGAATATCACGAGGAATGTTGGGCAGCGTGAGTAGCGATTTTATTTCTGATGCAAAGGCGAAACGACCATCTTGCTGGAAATAATATAAAGGTTTTTTACCAATGCGGTCTCTTGCTAGAAATAGCTGTTGTTGTTGTTTGTCCCATAGCGCAAAGGCGAACATACCATTTAGTTTTTCCAGGCAGGCCTTGCCATGTTGCTGATAAAGGGCGAGGATGACTTCGGTGTCGGTATGGGTATTGAACGTATGGCCCTGTTGTTCTAACTCTTCGCGTAACTCAAGGAAATTATAAATTTCACCGTTGAAGGCGATGACTATACTGCTATCTGTTGATGACATGGGCTGATTGCCGGCCTCGGAGAGGTCAATAATACTTAGGCGGCGGTGGGCGAGGCCGATGTGCTCATCAAGGTATTCGCCGCCTGCATCAGGACCTCGGTGAAGGATTGCATGCCCCATTGCCTTTAAGGTGTGAGCATCACCCATCGAGTGATTAAATCGTGTAAAACCTGCAATCCCGCACATAGCTGTATGTTCCTGTTATTTTCTATCGCCTGTTTGATGTCAGTTTCACCGTATTTTTAGAGGCGGTTCTAAGTTTGTTTTCTATTTAATTATTCTACTGGGGTTTAGATAAAAAACTATAAACTGATATATTTCCTGATCGCGGGGCCTAGAAAGGTAGTGAGGCCTATTGGTAACCTCGACCAGGTATTCTCAACCATCGTTCTTAGCTTGCCTGGCTTGGTTGATAGCGCTAGTGGTTCGGACTGCTCCCCTGGAAGGTGCCAGTTTAGTAGGCGAGGCTGCGCTCCCCATTGTTGTTTAAACTTGAAGGTACCTTCACCATATGTTGAACGACCAAAATCAAACTCCGTTGCACCGTCGTCAGTGACTTTTTTGAGTAGCGACCAATAGAGCAACATATTAGGCGCCAGGCGATTGTGCTCTGACAGCGTAGAGGCCCAGGGGATAC
>Ga0316207_10000792_pt1 | contig 44861 bp, 43 predicted proteins | sample 6weekpyrite_MG_FD_204943 | JGI IMG/M metagenome (GOLD analysis project Ga0316207, IMG submission 204943) | Microbial mat bacterial communities from mineral coupon in-situ incubated in ocean water Damariscotta River, Maine, United States -... | ecosystem: Environmental > Aquatic > Marine >... | reverse complement strand
CGTAGAAGCAAGAGAATTTTAATTTATGTTCCAGGTAAGAAACGACGAACCCCAATATGCGTTTTTGAATGATCAAACGAATAACGAAGTAAACTGTTATGGTAAACCGATTACAACAGTTGATGAAGGTAGCGATCTTCATGGTAAAAGCCTGAATATAAATGCAGACTCAGCCGTTAGTAATAATCCTAATCGTTACAAACAACATGGCTTTCATTTTACGGCTGATAACTGTATAGGTTGTCATGCATGTGAAGCGGCTTGCAGCGAAAAAAATGATAACCCTGCACATATTGCTTTTCGCTCAGTAGGTTACGTTGAAGGGGGAACATACCCTGATTTTAAACGCCTGAATATTTCAATGGCCTGTAATCATTGTGATGACCCGGTTTGTTTAAAGGGTTGCCCAACACGTGCTTATACTAAATTTGCCGAATATGGAGCCGTGTTACAGGATTCCGATATCTGTTTCGGCTGTGGTTATTGTACATGGGTATGTCCCTATAACGCGCCACAACTTGACCCGGTTAAGGGGCAGGTTAGTAAATGTAATATGTGTGTGGATCGTTTAGAGGTTGGCTTAAAACCCGCGTGTGTATCTGCATGCTTGGGTAATGCATTAAATTTTGGTGTAATCGAAAATACACCAGAAAATAGAGAGCAGGCAAAAGTTGAAATCCCTGGTTTCCCACGCACAGATATTACCAATCCTAATATTCGTTTTCAGCAAACCCGTGATATGCCTAAAGAAATGACGCGTACAGACAGTATGGCGGTTAAGTATCAAAAGAATACTGAATCGGGTGTTTATGAACCCGTTGTAGATAAGAAGAACGGTATTAAACGCAGTTGGAGTTTTGACAAATTACGTTCACGTGAAGACCCACTAGTTATCTTTACACTGGTTTCACAGGCGGTAATTGGTGCGTTTTTATTAATGTTTCTGGGTAATCTTGCCGGTATTGAATCTGTTCAGCAAATAGTTAATTCATCGGGCTATTTGCCAATGATATTTGTAATGCTAGGTTTAGAAACATTTGCCCTGTTTTTATCGACCATGCATTTAGGTAAACCGCTGCGTTTTTATAGGGCGTTTAATAACCTCAGGTACTCACCCGTCAGCCGTGAAGTTGCTGGTATTGCGGTTTTCTTTAACAGTTTGGGTGCTCACTTCCTTGCCTCGGTTATACATGCACAGATGGGGGGCTTTGAAGTGGCTCAACAGGCTGCGACCTTTTTCGGATACGCGGCGGTTATATCAGGGCTCATTGCGATTTACTTTATGCATAAAATATATCGTATCGAAGCCCGTCCGTACTGGAATCACTGGCAAGTACTCACTGCATTTTATGGGAATATGTTGTCACTGGGCAGCATGATAACTGGCCTGTTTTTTGTGCCCGTATTTTTATTCAATAACCAGGGTGTAACTGAATTGTTACAGCTTGTTGCAGGTTTGATGTTTGCAGGTCTGGTTCTTGAAGCTATAGGTCAGTATTACCACGCCAAACATCTAAATGTAAAAGGCCGTGAAGGTGCTGTTTCATATTATGAACAGGTGACTACATTTGGTAAAACAAACCTGTTAAGACATGGTTTATTGATAGCTAATATATTAGTAACGGCTGCCTTAATATTTGTAACTGAAACATCTTCTGTATATCTCGTTGTTTGGGGTATGTTAGTAATAAGTGTTTTAAGCGCTTCAATTATTAGCCGTGCAATGTTTTACGTGATGGTTGTACCAACAACGATGCCGGGCGCATTTTTCTGGAAGAATAAAGGCTTTGAAGCCCATGCACGGGAATCAGGATTAGCTAATGCGGTGCAGGCCGGAATTATTGCAGATGTACACTAATTCGTGATGCAAGCGGATTGTTTAGAGTAATTATAGAGAATTAAATAGGAGCTGTTATGGCAGGCAAAATTTATTACCCAAATATGCAAACTCAGACGACCATTGTTGATGGCATAGAGATTTTATTAGATGGTGAAGGTTATTTACTGGATCTTGATCAATGGTCTGAAAAATTTGTTTTAGTTCGTGCAGAATTTGAAGAGCTAGAACTAACAGACGAGCATTGGGAAATTATTAATTATATACGCCATTATTACGAAGAAAATAATGTACAGGCTCCTGTTCGAGATATGATTAAACATTTCAAAAAAACCTGGGGAAAAGAAAAGGCAAATACACGATATTTGCACCAAATATTTCCCCTGGGTGGGCCTCAAAAGCAGGGTAATCGTCTAGCTGGAGTACGTAAGCCCAAAGGCGAACATTAATTCAGTTTACCCAGGTGAAAGGGTATTTGTGATTAATGTATTGCCGACGGATGATGTGTTTTTTAGCAGGTGCCTTTTATATTTTGTTTAAGTAAATATCAATATCTTCATGGGCGAGTTTATCGCTTGTGATGATGTAAATTAAATGGCTGAATAATTCTAATGAAAACCAGGCTGCAGAATATTTTTTCATATATTGAATCTGGCCTTATTGAACGTACGACTCCAGTGCGTTTATCATTACTAGCTGCACTCAGTGGCGAACACTTATTACTTTTAGGACCACCGGGAACCGCTAAAAGTGAAATGGCACGCAAGCTGTGCAATGTATTTACAAATATTAATTATTTTGAACGATTGCTAACCCGGTTTTCAGTGCCAGAAGAGTTATTTGGTCCGCTATCCATTAAAGCATTAGAAGAAGACCGGTATCACCGTTTAACCAAAAATTATCTACCGGATGCCAGTGTTGCGTTTATTGATGAAATATTTAAAGCGAATAGTGCAATACTTAATTCATTATTAACGTTATTAAATGAACGTGAATTTGATAATGGGAATGTGCGGGTAAAAGTCCCGTTAATTAGTGTTATTGCAGCCAGTAATGAATTACCAGAGGATGATGGGCTGGATGCGTTATTTGATCGTTTTTTAATTCGTTATCAGGTGGGCTCTGTTAGTGATGAAGGTTTTGATTCTTTATTGAGCCTTAGTCCTGTAGCTGAAACGCAGGTGGATTGTATTGACAGGCTTAGTATTGCTGATATCGAGAATATTCAATCTGGCTCATCGTCTATAAAATTAAGCCCAGAAGCGCATCAAATAATTAATAAATTAAGAGTTTATTTATCGAAAAAATCTATTTATATCTCAGACCGACGCTGGAGGAAGGCATTAAAAATATTACGGGTAAGCGCATTTACTAATGATAAAAAAATTATTAGTAAATGGGATTGTGTCTTGCTAGTGCATTTAATGTGGAAAATTCCTGATCAGATTAATGATTTAAACAGCTGGTTTATATCGGAGCTACATTTAGATATTCATGCTTCAATTATAAGGCTAGAAAAGCTGGTTTTGGCATGGGAGCGACAAGTTGAAGATGACAAAAATAAATGCACCCAAAAAATAAATTCAAACGGTGAACATCTGTATAAAACGCCTGATGGTAAAATCACTACCCAACACGAGAGTGTAAGTTTTGCTGAGCGAGATAATGAAGTGTTGTTTCTTGCTCCCCCGGATAACAAGGACCGAACAAACAATGGTGATGGTTATAGCTTAAATGAGCTTGAAAAAGAGTTTTTTGATGATAGTTATAAACAAACACATATTGACGGGCGCTGGGTTGATATTCAGAATTATATTAATAACACGCAGAATAGGTTGGTGAATAGAGTTGAATTTGAACCTGTCGTTGAACCATTTTATTTCACAAAAGAATATTTGGCGAATCAACATTCTGAATTAAATGATGTTATAAGTGATGTGAGTGAATTGTATGAAAATTACATTAAGCTTCAAGCTGAACTTGCAGATATTAAAAACAATCATCTATGGCTCGCACAAGGCTTAATTGGTGAAGCATACGATAAAATTAATGATATGTCGCCAAAACTGGTTGATTATCACCAACGATTATTAACCATTCTTATGGTAAATGATTCACTAAATGAAATAGAAAACAAACACCCGCGCACCACTTCAATTTGATAATGCAATTATGTCTAAGATAGATATTCAATCATTTAATTATCTTGACAAAATTCCTGATATTATCTATCAACGCCTAATCACACATCAGTATCGATCATTATCTATTTGTTCAGAGCATAAAAGCTTGCAAATAAGGTCCCTTGGTGTACTGCACATAAGGCAGCAATTGTTGCAGGGTAAGCCGGTAAAAAAGCAAGATCTATTAAAGTGGTTGGATCCTGAACTAGTTGATTTCTTTTATAAACAGTTATCTGATGAAAAATTACTTTCGAATACATTTGAGAATGAATCCAGTACTGATGATGTACTATTGCATGTTCTTGATTGGCTCGACAACATAAATAGCGATATTTATGTTGACCAAGTCGGTGGCATAAGCACGAATAGTTCTGCTAAGGCACAAAGTGATTCGATATTTAGTATATCAAATGAAGAAGATTTTAATCTGCAAAATGCTGCGATGAACGATATTAATAAACGATTTTCGCTTGAACGTAGACTTGGCTGGGATTTATCTGAGGGTATAAAGTATAAATCTGACTTAAATAAATTAGTAGATACGCATCGTGTGGTTAAAAATTCGAAACAAATTCAATCAATTATTAGCTTAATAGGAAGGAATAAAAAGGGTTTTTTTGATCAGTATGATGAGGTTGGATTTAATCAGCTTGAATCAAAAAGTGATCATGTGCACGAGACATTACCGGATGATAATGCTGTAGATAGCGTAACCGGGGTTTATTTAGGTGATGATATATCACGAATGTTATCCTCTGAATTAGCGCTCTTGGGCAATGCTAAACTTAAAATGCTCTGGCATTCTAAACGTGCAGAACATCAATTATTGAATTATCATTATAAAGGCCTGTTATCGGAACATGTTCCTGATATACAACCACGTACAATAAATCATGAAGTATCAGGGGAGCAATCAATCAAACAAAAAGGCCCAATGATACTTTGTGTTGATACCTCTGCATCAATGAAAGGTAGACCTGAGGTGTTAGCTAAAGCCATCGCGCTTGAAGCTATGCGTATAGGGTACCTGGAAAAAAGAAAATGTTATCTCTTTTGTTTTGGAAGTACAGATGAAGTTATTCAGTTAGATTTAACATTAGTTGATAGCTGGGAATCTATTATTGAATTTTTAAGGCTATCATTTAATGGCGGTACTGATATAAACAATGTGCTCATTCACGCTTTAAATAAATACAAGTCACAACACTGGCGTCGTGCAGACATATTACTTATAAGCGACGGATTGTTTAAAATTGAAAACAAGGTTATAAATAAAGTGAGTCACTTTCATAAATCATTAAGTGTTTTCGGTATTCGGTTAGGGCATTGGAATTCATCTGCGTTTAAAGGCATTTGTCAACAGGTTTTTGATTTATCTGATGCATAGTGATAACCCATTAATTTTTGCCATTTTAAATACATTAAAAAACACTCAAGAATCATTAAGCTTATATAAGCTAATTAAAATATTAGAAAAGTCGGGTTATAACCTGGCTAATTATGACTCTGATGAAAGTAATGAATTGGTACTTTATAGAAAAAATTTTGTCGTTATGAATGCCTTGTACCAACTTAAATCTGATCTCTATGCAACAGGTCTTGACCTGTTTATATCATCATTAAAAATCGAGTTATTTTCCGTAAGTACAGATAAAGATAAAGAATTATCTGTTGAAAATACTGATGAGGCATTAAGTAAATATTATCTTGATTGGGATAATTATCACATGATGGATGAAAAAGGTGTGGAAGAACTACTTGATAGTTTTTGGGATTGTTTTACTGAGTATGAAAAATTTCATCATAATAATGATAAACGGCTAGACTCTTTACAAGTTCTCGGGTTAGAATCGTCTGCAAGTTGGAATGATATTCAACAAACCTACAGGCAATTAATTACTGTTTATCATCCGGATAAGGGTGGAGACAGCCTCAAGTTTATTAAAATTAGAGAAGCTTACCTAATTCTCAAATTCACGCTGAATAAGAGCCACTAGAATGGCATTCTATTGCAATATTATTTAATTGATAATGTAGCAAGGTATTCGTTTATTTTATTAATATTGCTATAAATATTTTTCAAATGGAGAATGTAAATGACATTAAAAGATCGTTTTCTGGAAGCAGTAGCCAGCGGAGAACTGGGAGAAGTAGATGATTTTGGCGTAGTAGTAAGTTTACAAGAATTTAGATCTTACTTTATAGACATTAAATCTGATTATATAAACTCGTTTTTACCGGCAGCCGTAATAGAAACGGGCCAATACACCCCAACTCACACCAAGTACCTTTTTAGAGTCGGTAAAGGTCTATACCGTGTGCATCAGGATGCGATAGATGAACACATTGCATCGACTTATAGTGATGAGTTACCTGATTCCCATATTAATAACAAGATTGAAGAAGCTATGATGCAATATCAGAGTTACTGTATGGGCTAAAATTATAAATAGACATAATTTATTTAAAGCTGCATCATTTGATGTGGCTTTTTTATTGTCTGTAAATTTCAATTAATATAAGGCAATATAGGTTTAGGAATCTCCTGCAAGTTAAAAGAGTAATTTATTTTGAACATAATTCTATTGAGAAAGAGCCTGATATCATGTTTTCTTGTATTGTTAGTTTATATTTCGTATACAAAATTACTTGATTCTATTGCTGAGGAGTATACCGAGGCGGGTATCGAACGTTCATTGATAACTTTTGCAATTTCACGTAGCTTAAATGGTGTAATCTCAGTGGCCCAGGGGACTGAGGTGGCACTATCACCTGCAGGTGTGGGATTAACGTTTGCGCCTGGTCAAATACTTGACCCGGTCAATGATTTAATTGAAAGGTTCTCCTGGGTGGTCATGGTGAGTGGGGCCTCTCTAGGAATTCAGCGTTTGTTTCTTGAAATTACATCTTCTGTAGCTGTGAGTGTGCTGCTCTCTGTTTTGATATTGTTTTATATTGCAAGTCTATGGGGGGCTTTTGAGAAATTAAATAGACATAATATTCTTTTCTCACTTTTAAATAAAGGTCTGGTGTTAATAATATTTATTCGGTTTTCAGTGCCGGTAATCGCACTGGTAAATGAAGGGGTTTATTTAAGTTATTTACAACCACAATTTAATGAGGCGCAGATTAAGTTAGAAAGTGCATCTGATCAAATTAAACAGATCAATGAATCGTCGCGTGCAATGGTAGAAAAACCGGATGACAGTTTAATGAGTCAGGTTGGTAACTGGTTTGATAAAACTAAACAAAGCCTGGATATTGAGAAACAGATGGATTCGTTAAAACAGGCGGTTGCGGATATGAGTCAGCAGGTGATTAATTTAATTGTTGTGTTTGTGGTGCAGACGATTGTTTTTCCTTTGTTGTTTTTGTGGGTGTTGGTGAGGAGTGCTAAGGGGGTTATGCGTGGGGTTTCTATTTGAGTTTTTTTAGTAAGCTCCCGGCTTTATTGGAGTTTTTTGTGATGCCTGTTTGAGTAATTGCAAGCCACTGGCTTTATAGGAATTTGATTTTTGTTATGTGTTACCTGGTGATTTATTCACAGACCCATTTCTTCATGGGAATTAGAATTCTGTGGTTTCGCTGTCCTAGCGAGTCACTTTCTTTTCTACAGCCCATTATAATTGACATGGGAAAGTAACCAAAGAAAGTGCCGCCCTTTACTCGCTTGTTCTCATTAAAAAGCGAATGAGAATTCCCGAAAATTGTAAAGAAGGCTTCCAGTAGTATTCTAACTTGTTAGCTTATTACTCTTTTACCGGGTCGTTCTGGTAAGCCGTCCAGGCTTATCGGAACTCCCAAATTAATTATATTGGCACATCCCTGTGATTTTGCCCCTACTTGAATACAATTTTCGGCAAGCTCCAGAGGAGAGGTAAATCTAAACCAATTTAAGCCAGAGCTGCAAAAGAAAACTCCCGGATATCATGATCTGCTTTTGCTTTTAAAGCTTTTGGTTTATTCTCCCCATTACACAAGCTGATGAGTGAGTGATTTATTTGGAGTTTTCCGCGAGGATGTCTGAGCGAATTTGCTTTTTAATTCGTGAGTTCCGCAGCGGCCAAATAAATCAGGAATGAAGAAGGTACTTTTATTTGTGCTTTTTACAAATAAAAGCTTGTGTTAAGCGGGGCGGCATTTCTTTGGTTACTTTCCCATGTCAATTATCATGGGCTGTAGAAAAGAAAGTAACTCGCCAGCGCGGCGACAACACAGAATTCCAGTTCCCATGAAGTTAGGGGCTTGCAAATTCACCAACAGGTGACACCACAAAATTCAAATTCCCACAAAAACTAAATATAACGAAAAAAATAAAATTCAAAACCCACTATGCCGAACCTGCCGCTGACTAGACTTAATTTTCCTAACCCCAAAATCATCAGCAGAATGAACTAAAAATTTAGGCCTCCCCTTGATGCCAGACATCTCATAATCTCTTAATAATGAATCCGTAACAAGCTGCACATCAAATTCGAGCGCCTCAATCATGCCGGTATAAAGAAGTGAATATAATCGTTCTAGTGAAATTTTATGCGTTTGATTAGTGGTTTCAAAAATCCAGTCGCTCAGCTTTAAGAAATTATAAAATGCATTATTAGCTAATAGTGTTTGTTTAGTGTTTTTAAAGCGACCAGAGTTAATAATTAGATCCCAGTATCGAGCAAAGCGACTCAGGCGTTGCATCTCTTCAAAACTGATTAAGCTATTGCTCACAATATTAAACGGGGGAAGTGGGTTATAGCGCATGTTATATTCGGCGGTATGACGAATGATAGGTGTGCCTTTTAGTCGCTTTAATATACCTACCTGTATTTCATGTGGATTCATTTCATATAGCTGGTTCAGGCCATTGGCAAAGCTATCGATGGTTTCGCCAGGTAAGCCTATAATTAAATCTGCATGTATATGTGCCTGGGAATGGTTTCTAATCCAGTTTAGATTGTCCGCAACTTTTTGTGTGTTTTGTTTGCGGCTGATGATGTTTTGTACTTCTGGGTTCAGGCTTTGAATGCCAATTTCAAACTGCAGGCTGCCTTCTGGAAACCGGGCTATAGTTGTTTTTAGTTTTTCTGGTAAATGATCTGGAATTAATTCAAAATGTAAAAACAGATTTTGACTATTACTGGCATCCATTTTATCCAGAAAAAATTCCATAATACGAATGCTGGTGGCAGCTTTTAAATTAAATGTTCTATCCACAAACTTAAAATGCCGTACACCACGTTGATATAGTTTTTCCATTTCTGCCAGGAAAATATTTAAATCAAATGGATAAACTGTTTTGTCTAATGCTGACAGGCAAAACTCACACTTAAAGGGGCAGCCCCTTGAGGCTTCTACATATATAACACGGTTTGCCACATCTTCGTCATTGTAATATTCATAGGGTAATTTAATTTCCGATAGTTCTAGCGGTAACGGATGAATTATTTTGTTAACAGGTTTTTTATTATTAAAAAGATCATCACAGAGTTCTTTAAATGCTAGATCCGCCTGGCCAGTAATCACATAATCAGCATAACTAACCAGTTCCTGTTGTTCATATTCATAACTGACTTCTGGACCACCGAGTACAATGAGTGTTTCAGGTGAAACAGTTTTTAATAATTTAACCAGCTGTAAGGTTTCAGTTGCATTCCAGATGTAAACACCCAGGCCAATAATCTCTGGCTTGAGTTTTAATAATGATTCGGTTATATCCATAACCCGGGTGTTTATATTAAATTCAATTAGCTTTGTTTTACATTGTATATCACCCATATTTGCATACAAATAGCGTAAGCCCATAGAGGCATGAATGTAGCGTGCATTGAGGGTCGTGAGGATGATTTGAGACACGAAATAGGTGGTTTCCTGATTGTGCGAAATAGCTTAAGGCGATAGTATAAACCAAACATAAATTGAGATGCTTAAAACTATGAAATTTAATTCTCTAGGGATGACTGATATAAGTGTTAGTGTAATTTGTCTGGGTACCATGACATGGGGTGAGCAGAACTCTGAACAGGAGGCTCACGAACAGCTCGATTACGCTGTCGCAAATGGGGTTAATTTTATCGATACGGCGGAGCTTTATGCCATACCGCCTAAAGCTGAGACCTATGGTCTAACTGAGCAATATATAGGTAGCTGGCTCAGTAAAACATCAAAACGTCACGAGGTGGTATTAGCCAGTAAGGTTGCAGGGCCTTCTGATGACTGGCTACCACACATTCGAAATGAAGCAACTCGACGCCTGGATAAAAAGAATATAGAACAGGCACTGGATAATAGCCTGAAGCGTCTGCAAACCGATTACCTGGATTTGTATCAGTTACACTGGCCGGACAGGAAAACCAATTATTTTGGACAATTAGGTTATCAACATCAGCCCCAGGATCAGCCAGTTCCGATAGAAGAAACCTTAGGGGTTTTAGGTGATTTAGTTAGCGCGGGTAAAATTCGCAGCATAGGCCTGTCTAATGAAACCCCCTGGGGGGTAATGGAGTTTATTCGGCTAGCGGGTCAGTTAGACCTGCCTCGTGTTGTCAGCGTGCAAAATCCATATTCATTATTAAATCGTAGCTATGAAGTGGGCCTGGCTGAAATATCAATTCGTGAAAATGCGGGACTACTGGCCTATTCACCATTAGGGTTTGGTGTGCTCTCGGGTAAATACCTGAATAACAACAAGCCAGAAAACGCACGCCTTACGCTCTATCCGGATTATTCAAGATATAGTAGTGAGAATGCGCTTAAGGCAACCCAGCTTTATGTTGATCTGGCAAAGGATCATGGTCTCGATCCTGCCCAAATGGCGCTGGCTTATATTAATAATCGTGATTTTGTTAGCGCAAATATTATAGGTGCTACTAATATGCAGCAACTACGTGATAATATAGCCAGCGCTGATATCAACTTAAGTGATGAAGTGTTGGCCGGTATTGAGCAAATACATCAGCTTTTTCCTAACCCAAGTCCATAATTTAAAGCTCTAAATAGAAAGATCCATCAATATGAAAGGAATTACCGTAGACGGAGACTCGTCCGTTGTACAACATAAATTCGCCGTTATTTATGCGCCCAGACGCTCCCGAGGTCGCTTCGCGGAAAGTTGTGTTTTTATATGTGAAACAGAACTCAATGCCATTGAGGAAGAAAACACGGAAAAGCATTTGTATGCCGCTAAAGTCATCGGGCCATCTAAGTCATCGGAGGGGCAAAGGATTTATTATCTGGATGACTGGATCGATACATCTATTAAATAATAAAATAGTGCATGCTGTAGATTTATATTATTACTGTAGGCTGGATCAAGCGAAGCGGATCCGCCATGACTAGACTGGTGGAACCGCTTCGCTTGTGCCACCCTACAAAGTGATATCTGATATAGAAAATCCCCGATTTAATTATTAATTAACTAACAATGAATAAACTATTTTCTTCACTCGATAATTTTCGTCAACAATTTAACCAGGGTCTAAATCAGTTACTAGACAAGCAGCAACTGGGGCCCTTTATTTTATGCCTGGCAAATGCAACAAATGATCAGCAATTATTTGAACAATTAAAAAAGCCCCTGAAAAACCAGTTTGAACTATTACTGAATCAGTATCAACAGGCACTAAAATCAGGCATACAAATAGATGCGGTTGAAGAAGACTTGCTGGTCTTTCTGGAAATACATGAACTGGGCTTTGATAATATTCAGTTAACCCAGCAGCGAATAGAATCACACTGGCAATGCCAGTTTAATCAGTTACGTTCGTTTCGCCCCAGGCGCATGATAAATTTTCGGCATAACGGTGAAATGAGTACACCGTTTGATGAAAACCAGTTTCATTTTAATAAGCCCTTTATGCCAAAAGAATGCTTCTGGTCAGGTGACTATAATAAAAAACGCTTAGATATATTTTATAATAAATATCCTTTTGCAGATTTGCATGGATTAATTGTTCCGCAACGTGAGTCTTGTTTTTCGCAATTGCTATCAGAAGATATGCATATTTATATCTGGCAGTTAACACAAAATTTATCCCTTACACTGCCTGGTCTGGGTGTGGGTTACAATAGCTATGGTGCCTATGCTTCAGTGAATCATTTGCATTTTCAAATGTTCTTTCATCAACAGGGCTTACCCATCAGTCATTCCCACTGGATACATAATGGTGGAAGTATTCAATACCCGATTAATGTTGTTGCCTGTGAAGATGCTCGTGAAAGCTGGACGTTAATAAATGATCTGCACCAGAATAAGCAGGCTTACAATTTATTATATATGCCGGATAAGATATTTATAATGCCACGTAAATTGCAGGGCACGGTTGATGTTCCTGAGTGGGGTAGTGGTTTTACCTGGTATGAATTAAGTGGCGCACTGTTGCAATTTAATCAGTTAAGTTATAAAGAATTGAGTGCAATAGAAATCGAAAATTTATTAAAAAAACATTCGATTAAGAATTTTTAAACTATCATTACTTTAATGTAATACTACGCTTGTTTGAGAAAAATATTTATGAATAAAAGCATTGTTACCAATGGTCTTGCCATTATTGTCGTAATTGCAGGTTATTTATTGCAGCATCAGCTGGTATTGAATATCGGTCTTTTTGCACTTTCCGGTGCCATTACTAACTGGTTAGCGGTGCATATGTTATTTGAAAAGGTGCCGGGGTTGTATGGTTCGGGTGTTATCCCCGATCGTTTTGAAGATTTTAAACTTGCTATTAAAGAACTTATGATGACTCAATTTTTCACAGCCGAAAATATAGATCGTTTTCTTAAAAGTCCAGGTGAGTCAAATGACTTTCACCTCGCACCTGTAATCGAAAAAGTAGATTTATCTCCTTCTTTTGATTCGCTGGTTAAAGTAATTATGGAATCGTCTTTTGGTAGTATGCTGGGTATGTTTGGTGGGCAGGAAGCGCTCATGCCATTAAAAGAACCCTTTATTGATAATATGAAAACGTCTTTGATTAATATGACCAGGGAGGACACTTTTCAACAACTGCTACGGGACGAACTGGAGCAGCCTGATGTAATGTCTGAAATAAGGCAGCAAATTGAAGATATAGTTGAGAAAAGATTAAACGAGTTAACCCCGGGCCTGGTTAAAGCAATTATTCAGGATATGATAAAGAAACACCTGGGTTGGTTAGTTGTATGGGGTGGGGTATTTGGTGGTTTGATTGGTTTAATTGCGGGTGTAATTCGGTTTTGACTGTAGACCGGAGGAAGCGAAGCGTAGTCCGGGGATGGAGTGAAACGGAATCCATAGTTTTTTGTTACTATTAATTATTGTGTGAAATATTTATAGAAATTAATATCATGGGAACCTGTGGGTTTTAGGATGCATAAAAATCATGCATCCCCGGACTACGCTTCGCTTCCTCCGGGCTACATACAACATAATTTTACTAGATTTTTATTTGCGTTTTCTTTTTTTATCAAACCCGATTTTTCAGTATATCCGCAACTCGAAATGAGTTTGCATAAATAGTCCAGGTATAGGGCACACTACCCCCAGTAGGCATAAAACTGCCATCGGTAACATACAAATTATCAACATCATGAACTTTGCAGTCAGCATCCAGAACAGATGTTTTTATATCATTACCAAAGCGACAACCCCCGGCAACCAAATTGGCAGGTGGTGAGCCGCTAACACTGGAGCGTATATTTTTTGCCCCCATTTGCCGCAGAACATTTTCAGCTTTCGCAGATAAAAACTCACCGACTTTTAAATCATGTTCATGGTAACCCAGCCTGACTTTAGCGACGGCGGATCCCCATTTGTCTTTTACATTTTTATCAAGGCTTACAAAACAATTATCGGTGGGTAGCCAGTCATTGAATACTTCAAAACGTAAATCCTGGGACTCTGTAAACACGGTTTTTAAATCACGTTTAAGATTGTGGCCCCAGTTCAGGTTATCATCATCATTCCATTTTACGGACATGGCTTTTGAAATTGGATTTGGGTGTCGTAATAAAAAGTCTATTACACCACCTTTGGCTTTACCGCCAAAGGCTTTATCTTCAAAATAGTACCAATCCTGTACACCGCGATTCACAAAGGGGCCACGGGTTTTCATTGCACTGGCGGCAAGCTTGTCCATCTCACTATAGTGAAACTCACCCGTACCTGAACCACCAGCGGAAAACAGTAAATTTTTACCCAGCTGTGAATAATTATTACCTAAGCCATCTGGATGCTTAGGGCCGGTTGATGCTAATAGCAGACGAGAGGTTTCTATTGCATGGCAGGCAACCACAAATGTTTTTGCCGAAACTGATTGGGCTTTGCCATCTATGTCATAATATAGTGCTTCAACCACCTGGCCTTTGTTATTACTTTTAAGTTTATAGGCTTTACAGTTAGCCCGGATTTCACAGTGGCCTGTTGTAACCGCGCCATCCAGTAATGCGGCACGCGCACTGCCTTTCGCACCTGAGTGACAACCATAGCTGCCACAGTAACCAGAATACTCGCAACTATTACGGCCATTTGCAGGCCTTGATAAAACCGCTCTGGGTGTTGGTAGTGAGGTTAAATTAAGTTCGCCACAGGCTTTATCAATTCGATTAACTATGGGATGTTCACTGGTAGGGGGGTAAGGGAAATCTTTAGTTGATCTTGGCTCCTGGTGTTTATGTGGAATAATTTTTCCAGAAATACCCACCTCTGTCTCGGCTTTGGTGAAATAAGGTTCCATATCTGCATAACTAATCGGCCAGTCAACAATGTTAGCGCCTTCAACTGGACCAAACTCGGATAACAGTCGAAAATCTTTGGGCTTTAATCTATAAAAGTAGCCACTCATAAAGTTAGATGAGCCACCTACAACATTACCATTCCAGAAATCCCAGCCGGATTCTGAAGTCGGTTCACTTACCCAACCGCCATTATTGGTTTCTTCTTCAAGCACATGTTGTTCATCTTCAAGCTTTGGGGTGTAGGTGCTGCGTCTACAACAGGCCATTTCATCTTTGGTGAAGTCTTCTTCTGTTAGCCAGGGGCCTTTTTCTAAAACCAGTACGGATTTCCCCTGTTTTGATAATTCAGAAATGATGGGGCCGGCCCCGGCACCACTACCAATAACACACACGTCATAATCCTTACTCATGCTTTAGTTCTCCGATGTGTTCTTTCATTGGCGCGCTCATCAAGTTTAAAATAAACCTGTTCAGTTGTAGGGACAGGGAAGCCGGGAATATGTTCTAGCCATTGCCAGCCCTTCTGGTCTTTATTTCCACCGTACACGGGGTCACTCAGCAGGGCTTCAATCAGGTAGGTCATTATTAAGGATAACCAGCGACTACCCGCACGGCTACTTTCAATTTTTCGTAGGACGTTTTCTTTTTCAGTTGAATTTAATTTTATAAAAGCCTGTTTATGAATTTTTTCTGATAAATCATTTAACCAACCCACACCATTAATTATAAATTCTTTTTCTTCCGAATCGATATCAGGTGTATCCAGCATATTGCGTAAAAAACCTAAGGCACTAATGTCTTTTGCACCGGGGGATGACTCATCCGCGGGGAATAAATGCTCCTGTACTTCCGCCAGGCTTAGCCAGGGATCCGTCAGGTTTTTATAAACCAGGTTTGCCTCAATGCCTAAGGTGTTTTTTTGAGCATTACTGATTTCGGACCAGCCTAAACTGGCTACGGCAATCAGCTGAATGAATTGTCTACGGTTAATTAAATGTGTACTCATGTTTCTTACTTTCTGGGTTTATTTTTATTGTTTATGTTCCAGCGCTCAAAAAATGCAAGGAAAGACTCTCGTGTATAATGTCCGTCTTTTAAAAAATCAGCCGTATCCTGTGACCATAAAACACTGCCGTTATGTTCAGATACATACATATGTGGATAACCTAAAGGTTTAGGGAAGGCTTTTAAAAATTCCGCATTGTCATTTTCATCACTGACATTGATTTTAAGCATGACAAATGTTTCATGAAGTTTTTGTTTGATGTCCGGGTTGTCATCAAAAAAAACATCCATTTTTTTGCACCACTTACACCAGTCACCACCAAGCTCAATAAGAATACGCCGATTCGTGCTGGTTGCCAGTTTTACTGCGGCAGCACCATCTTTAAAAGCATCTTGCTGAACATTATATTCGGTGCTGTAGGTGGGTAGTGAATCAATTAATGGGGTATTGCCTGCGAATGAAGCAGATAACTTAAAAGGTAGAATTAAAGCGAATAAAGTCAGGTAGGTTATAAATTGATGTCTCGTATTTTTCATGGGCTTATTGTACTATTTTTGTATTGTTATCAGGTTTGTATTGTAATCAGGGATGTTCTATGAGATCACTGTATAAGTAAATGGTTTCATAAGGATGTTTATTTTTCTAATATTAAAGTAAAGGTCGTTTAGTATGGCTGAAAAGCTAATGATTTTACCCAGTAAAGACAGCAAGAAAATTAGGTTAATTAAAATACCCGTAGATTATGAAGAACATGAAGTCTACAGGGCTGCCACAGGGGCTATTGCGCGAATTGAGGATAACCTGCCAGATTACGAGTGGGAAGACCTGATGGAAGAGCTTGAGGATATGGGATTTGAGGAAATGCCTTTTTTACTGGGGCCTGAGGTGTAGGAAAAAGCAAAAGATTTACCGCAAATGAACGCAAATATACGCAAATGTTTCTAGTTTGTGCGCCTTCGGCGCACTACACCAAATTAATGCTTGTGCTTTTATTTGCGTCCATTAGCGTTCATTTGCGGTAAAAAGCTTTTGACTTTAAACCAGTATTTCAACCTCCATACCCACTACCAGTTCACCAGGCCCTTCAGCAATCACATTCTGCCCAAAGAAAATCTTATTCTCCCGCATACGGTAGCCCGCCAGGGTTTTAACGACTTCTGCAGACTGTTCGGCTGTGTCCGGGTTAATACTGGGAATAGAGCATCGACTGCAGGGCTTAACAAGATTAAGCGTGGTATTCCCAATGCGAATTTTTTTCCAGTTATCCTCGGCAAACGGCTCGGTTCCCTTAATAACCAGGTTTGGCCTGAAGCGTCTCATTTCAACCGGTGAATCCAGGCGACTATTTAGATCATCAAGTGAGGCCTGGCTGATGAGTAAATAGGGGAAACCGTCACTAAATGCGGTGATATCCCCGGGACGTGCAAAATTCAAATCAACCTGGCGTACCTCATCTCTGGGGAAATAAACCAGGCGTGTGGAGGTATTCAGAAAAGTGCTAAACCAGTCACTGGCTTCATCGCCACAGTCAATGGCGTTACAGGTATCTTCCCAGACGGTTGCTTTTAAGAAGCGCTCAGTGTGTTGTCCTGGAATTATAAGTTCTGGTGAACCCGCTGCCGAAACGCTTAGCTGATTATCTTCCAGCTTACATTTAACCAGGCACAATCGAGGATGTTTCCGTTGTGTCAGCATGCAGCCATTGTCGTCTATGAGCATCCAGCGTCGATCCATATCAAGCCCGAAGGGGCCCATCTGGGCTCTTTGTAAAGCTACTTGGGCCGTTGATTTGATAGGGTATATGGCAAGTTGGGATAAAGTAATCATTTGCGGTTTATGCACTCATCAAGAAGAGATTGTAATTTTTCAGCATCGAGTTTTCGGGCCAGTTTGATATTGGTATTGGGTATTTCAGCAGTGTCCGGGTAATTCTCAATGGCTTTTTGCAGGCTTTCTTCACGTATTATATGCAATGTAGGGTAAGGGGAACGGTTAGTATAATTTGAGGCGTCTTCAGTCTCTACTCCATCAAAACAGTATTGCGGATGAAAATGTGCGAGTTGATAAGTTGAGCGGTAGCCCAGGTCATCGAGTAACTGGTTGGCATAATCAATTAATTCTAAAAAATCATCAAAGTTTTCAACTGAGTGACTAAAGATAAGCAGGCAGGTTTCAGTGTCGGCGTGATTATCAAGATGTTGAAATTCTTCAGCTAAGGTGTGCAGGCTAGATTCAAGATCAATATCTTCGCATACCGAATAACGTATGGTCTTTTTCGTAAATTCCTGGTTAGCAAACGGGCAGAAGTTTAGCCCTATAATCGTGGATTTTAACCAGCATTGGGTTTGCTGGATGATCTGCTCATGTGAGTTCAATTTAAAAAGTCGATATCAGCTTGTCGGTAAGAGGTTGAAGGGGATTTAATCAGATATACCCAAAATACACCAGTTATTTAGATCTGAAGTAACAGGGGCAACCCGTTAGGTTTGCCCCTGTTATTGATTTTGTTGAATTGAAGAGGAAATTAACCCGCTTTTAAATATTCAAAATTCTGTATGAAATTAGATTTCCAGGCATCAAAATCTGAACGAATATCATTGCGCTCCCTAAGCACCAGAACAATGTGGTATTGCCCCCGTGTAGAGGGTAAGCGCCAGCGCACATTACCGGTTAAATTATAACTTCTACCACTACTATCCAGGCTAATCTCAATATCCAGTACAGAGTTAATTTCTATGGGGTAGGCGACTTCGAGCCTGATACTCTTAGGCGACATCTCAATCGCGGTTGTTTTCATGGTTTTACCCAGCAGGGTAGGGTTTTCGGAAGAGAATAAGATTTTCACATTCGTACCTTCAGCAGATACGAAGTGATCATTTTGTTTTTTGTTAAAAAATAGCTTAGCTAAGTTTTTCATAGGTTTCCCACTTAATAAGTAATGGTTAATGTTTTATCAAACATCTTATAAAGAGGTTTATCATTTGTGCTTGCAGTTACAGCCCGTTGCAAGTTAACTCATTCAAGCACACTATTAAACAATAACAAGTCAGTTCAGGATGTTTGCATTAAGAGTGTGAGTTAATTCACGCAATATAAGCATTAAATGATATGCCGCGGCATAAAGCGTGCTTTTAAAGTACCGGTTGAGAGAATGGCTTGTTAGCTTCAGGTGTTGTTGGGGCCGGATATTATTTAGCGAGTTGTTTACTGATAATTAATAACTAATGGGGTAAAATCATTGGTATGCTATTGAAAACATTAAAGAAATTAATAACAGGCTCAAAAAAGACCAGATTTTACCTGATTTCAGTTATTTCCCTGTTTATGACAAGTTGTTCAACAAGTCCGCCAACTAATATGAGCAACAGCTGTTCTATTTTTGAGGAGAAAGGTGGCTGGTATGATGATGCGAGTGACAGCTTTAAACGTTGGGGGGTGCCAATACATGTTCAGCTGGCCATTATCCATCAGGAGTCACGTTTTACCCATGATGCGCAAACTGAAATGGAGTATTTTCTCTGGATAATCCCTACTGGGCGAAAATCTTCGGCCTATGGGTATGCACAGGTAAAAGATGAAACCTGGGACTGGTATATAAAATCAGCGGGTAACTCCGGTGCAGACAGGGATGACTTTGCAGATGCAGTGGATTTTATAGGTTGGTATGGTAAAAAAACATACGATACTTTAAAGGTATCTAAATGGGATGCTTATAATCAGTACCTGGCCTACCATGAAGGTCATGGTGGTTTTAAACGCAAAACCTATAATCAGAAACCCTGGTTAATTAAGGTCGCACGTAAAGTTAAAAAAAATGCGAGTAAATATGCGGCACAGCTGAAAACCTGTGAAGCGGAATTGAAATCTGCTTGGTGGTTCTGGTAAAGTTTTTTCTTATTGCAACAGGCTTTAACAAATAGCCATTTCAACTAATTCAATCCAGTGCTTTACGGGTTTATCTGACTTTGTTGAGAGGTGCATCTGGCAGCCAATATTTGCAGTGGCAATAATATCCGGTCGATTTTTTTGCAAAGCAGATAATTTATTAATTAATAATTTTTTTGATAGTTTGGCTTGTAGAATTGAGTAGGTTCCAGCAGAGCCACAACATAGATGAGCATCATTAACCTGTGTCAGTTTATAACCTACATCAGTTAAGATTTTTTCAACTACGCCGTTGAGTTGTAAACCATGTTGTAAAGTGCAGGGGCTATGAAATGAAACTGTAGCTTTGATTTTATCTGACTTGTTTTTTTGTAGATCTTCTGTAGCTATTATTTCACTGATATCTTTTGCAAGCTCACTGATTCTTTTGGCTTTCAGGGAATAATTTTCATCGTTTGCTAAAAGATGAGCATAGTCTTTTACCATCACACTGCACCCACTTGCGGTAACAATTATTGCATCAATTCCATTATTAACGTGATGCCACCAGCTATCGATATTGTGCTTTATGGTTTTAATGGTTTCATCGGATGCTGACAGGTGGTGACTAACTGCGCCACAGCATTTGATTTCGTTTTGTTGAATTAATTCAATACCTAATTTATTCAAAACATTGGCAGTTGATACGTTTGTCTGGGCATGTGTTGTTTGTTGTACACAACCTGAGAGTATTAGCATTTTTCGATGGTGATTGTGATTGTGATTGTGATTGTTATTGGGCAGATTTATATCGGGCCATTTACCTGCAGGCTCAATCTCAGGAATTTTATCTTTTAATACTTTGGGCAAAACAGGTTTAAAAATATTGCCCAGGCTGAGTAAAAATTTAAATCTTTTAGGATAAGGAATTATTTTTCGTAATGCGAGTCGTACGAAACGTTCTGTCAGGCTGCGTGAAGTTTGTTTTTCAACTAAGTCACGACCTACATCGATTAGTCGTCCATATTTAACCCCAGAAGGACAGGTGGTTTCACAGGAACGACAGGTCAGGCAGCGATCTAAATGAGATCGGGTTTTATCCGTAACGGGTTCGCCTTCTAATACCTGTTTAATTAAATAGATTCTTCCACGGGGGCTATCCAGTTCATCACCCAGTAGTTGATAGGTGGGGCAGGTTGCTGTGCAAAAACCACAGTGCACGCAGCTGCGCAGGATGCTATTCGCTTCCTGTCCCTGGGGAGTTGTTAATAGATTATTAAGCAGATTGGTTTGCATAATTAAAATTCTTTATACATACAACCGGGATTTAAAATGTTCTCAGGATCAAACGCCTGTTTTACCTGTTTATGAATACTTAACATGCCTGGGCTGAGTTGATGGAAAGGCGGTGTTTTAAATTTATTATTTTTGAACAAAGTTGCATGGCCACCAGCATTATTTAATATCTCCCTTATTTTTTCAGCGGGTTCATCTGTACTTAGCCAGCGAAGTGCGCCACCCCATTCATAGAGTGTGCTGCCATTCAGGTTTTCAAGTGGCGGGGTGTTGGATGCTAATGATAAGCGCCAGATGGGGTTGTCTGATTTAAAAAAATCGTGGGACTGATCTTTTATCTGTTGCCAAAAATTCCCGGCATTATCAATTACATCCCCGCCAATTTTTTGTTGCGCGGAAGTTACGGATGAGTGATTGCCGCTTAAACGAATAAAAAGTTGTGAGTTAATATAACTAGTGGCACTAACCGGGAGTGACTGCTTTACCCATTGATGCATGTTATCCATTGCCTGATGTATATCACACTGGTGCCTTAAGGTGATTTCAGTTTCAGGCTTTGGTAACACTTTTAAAGACACATCCAGTATTACACCCAGGGTGCCCATGGCACCACACATTAAACGGGAAGCATCGTAACCCGCAACATTTTTCATTACCTGTCCACCGAATTTTAATTTTTCAGCTTTACCATTAATGATGCTACAGCCCAAAACAAAGTCACGGGCCGCACCGCTGTAGGCACGGCGCGGGCCGGACATATTGCAGGCAATAGTGCCACCCAGGGTTGCATTATCCAGGGTTGCTGTTGCTGCAAAGTGGGGTGGCTCGAATGCTAACATCTGCTTGCTTTCATTTAGTGTCGATTCGATCTCAGCTAAACGCGTACCTGCCCTGGCGGTGATAACCAGTTCAGTGGGTTCATAGCTGATAATGCCCTGATGTGCTGATACATCTAATAAATTTCCATCTTTCGGATATCCATAGAAGTGTTTACTGTTACCGGCGCGTATTTGAAGTGGGGTTTTATTTTTATAAGCATCCTGCATCTGTGATTGCAGTAGTGAGCTAATATCTTTAGACATAAATTAAAACCGTTCCAGCTCAGGGTGAGAAAGTTCACCATGATGTACATGCATGGCACCAAACTCTGCACAACGATGTAAAGTGGGCACGGCTTTACCCGGATTGAGTAAGCCTTTTTCATCGAAGGCTTTTTTTATGGCGTGAAATTGTGTTAACTCAAGTGCTGCAAACTGTACACACATTTGGTTTATTTTTTCCATGCCCACGCCATGTTCACCGGTAATGCTACCACCGACTTCAACGCAAAGTTCAAGAATTTTACCACCAAATTCTTCCGTTCGTTCAAGCTCACCGGGTATATTTGCATCATAAAGAATGAGCGGATGTAAATTACCATCACCAGCATGAAAAACATTGGCAACGGGTAAATTATATTCTGCAGACAGGTCAGCCATGGCTTTTAAAACCTGGGGTAAATGTTTGCGTGGAATGGTGCCGTCCATGCAATAATAATCGGGTGATATTCTACCGACGGCTGGAAAGGCTGCTTTACGTCCTTTCCAGAAGGTGACACGTTCAGTTTCATCTTTAGCTACCCGAACGTCAGTTGCGCCACTTTCATCAAGAATAGTTTGTACGTTTGAAATATTCTCTGCGACTTCTGCTTTGTTACCATCCAGCTCACACAATAATATGGCGGCAGCATCGGTGGGATATCCCGCATGAACAAAATCTTCAGCGGCCTTAATGGTCAGTTTATCCATCATCTCAAGTCCGGCGGGAATAATACCCGCTGAAATTATATTACCGACCGCAAGCCCTGCTTTTATCAAATCGTCAAAGGCGGCAAGAATAACCTGTGTCGATTCAGGTTTAGGTAATAACTTAACGGTGACTTCAACAATAACACCTAGCATGCCTTCAGAGCCTGTTAATAGTGCAAGCAGGTCATAGCCGGGTGAATCAAGACCACTGCCACCCAGGGTGAGTAATTCGCCTTCAATGGTAATTATTTTTATTTGCTGAATATTATGCACGGTTAAGCCATATTTGAGGCAGTGTACCCCACCGGAATTTTCCGCGACATTACCACCTATGGTGCAAGCAATTTGTGAAGAGGGGTCTGGAGCATAATATAAATCATATTGTTCAACGGCTTCAGAAATAGCCAGATTACGCACACCGGGTTGAACTCGGGCGACACGCTGTATTGGATCTATGTCTATAATGTTTTTAAACTTGGCCAGGCTGAGTAAAATACCATCTGAGAGCGGAAGTGCGCCACCGGATAAACCTGTGCCTGCACCCCTGGCAACGACGGCTACATCCAGTTCAAAGCAGAGCTTTAATATGGCCTGAACCTGGGTTATCTTATCGGGTAAAACCACCGCCAGGGGAAGGTTACGGTAAGCAGATAAACCATCGCATTCATAGGGGTGCAGGTCTTCTGGTTGGTGCAAAACAGAATCAGCGGGCAGAATATACTCAAGCCTGCTAATTAAAAGTTGTTTATTTATAGATGATGTCATGTGTGGGGAGAGTAGTTCTTCTGTCATTCCCGAGTACCTGTATCGGGAATCCAGTGTCTTTAACGTTGCTTTGGCCGCTGGACCCACGACACAAGCATTCGAGAGTGAAAAATTTTGTTCATGTATTACTCATCAAACTCAGCATTATGATAAATATGCTGTACATCATCACAATCATTCAATGCGGCTATAAAATGATCAAACGTCTCCACATCTTCCCCGCTTACTTTGCACATTGTCTGGGGAAGATAAGTGATCTCGTCCATTTCAAATTCAATATCAGAGAATGCAGCCTGTAGGGCCGTCCTTGTTTTATTAAATTCAGTATTGGGAGCAAGTATGGTAATCATGCCATCTTCATTTTCAATATCCGCAACATCAACATCTTTTTCCATAAGAACATCGAGTACGGCTTCTTCATCATCATGTTTAAAGGCAAAAATGGCCTGATGATCAAACATATGGCTAACCGTACCCTGGGTACCAATTTTTGCATCATTCTTAACAAAACACTGGCGAACATCAGTAAAGGTACGGTTATTATTGTCTGTCAGGCAATCGACAATAACCATACAACCTCCAGGGCCAAACCCTTCGTACTGGGCTAATACAAAGTCTTCACCTGCGCCACCTTCGGCCTTTTTAAGTGCATTGTCTATTACATGGGCGGGAACCTGCTCTTTCTTGGCCTTTTCAATTAAGCGGCGTAGGGCCAGGTTGCTATCGACATCTGCACCACCATTTTTGGCACAGACATAAAGTTCTTTACCATAACGGGAATATAACTTGGCCTTAGCACCTTGCGTTTTAGCCATTGAAGCTTTACGGTTCTCAAAATGTCTGCCCATTTGAATCTAATCTCTATTATAAATGTAAAATACTGGTGCTGATTTTAACGGTATAGAGAGCGATATACTAGCCCGAATATTTTCAGGCTATTGTATTTGATATTGAAATACTTAACTTAAATGTGGGTGAGTTATTCAGTTATCAGGCAAACAGATGTCTCAGCGGTGCTTTTATTAATGCTAAACAGCAGTTCACAGTATTCGTTTTGTGTATCTAAGGGGGTAGGGTCATCAGAGCAACTACAGCCAGCGATAATGCCGCTATAAAATATTCCGGCAGAGACAATAATATGGGAATGGTTTTCTTCCGTTTTATTGATAAGTGCACTGATTTTATCATCACTGACATAACTGCTGAGAGATAAGCCCTGTTGTAGAGGTAAACATTTATGATCTAAATCCGCTACTTCCTGTTTAAAATCGCGGGTAAAGTCTTCAGCGAAGCCTTTTGATTGCCAGGTATTTAGGCTCTTGGTGAGTTTAATCATAGTAGAATTTTTAAATTATCAGATTTTATGTATATTTATTTCTCTAACCAGGACAGAGCCCATGTTTACTAGTAGTCATTTTAAATACTCCTTATAATGCATTTAATAATAGTTTGATTCATTAACAACACAATGATTATACAAAGCCAGTTTACACCCGCAGCAGGTTTAAGTAACTCCCATGCGCAAACATTACTGCCCACTTTTATACGTAATAATTTAAATTTTGAGAGTATAAAACAAAGTCTGGAGTTAGATGATGGTGATTTTCTGGATCTGGTGTGGACTGAAAAACCCATAAAAAATAAACCCATTGTCATTGTTTTTCATGGTCTTGAGGGTTCAATAAAATCACCCTATGCCAGGGGCATTATGCTGGAGATAAAAAAACAGGGCTGGATCGGTTTACTGATGCATTTCAGGGGGTGCTCAGAGCAGGGCAATCGTTTGCCCCGTTCATACCATAGTGGTGAGACCGGTGATGCTAAAATATTATTAAACTGGTTAGAAACAAAATTCCCTGGCTCTCCGTTAGCTGCGGTTGGTTATTCACTGGGGGGGAATATGTTACTAAAGTTACAGGCAGAGTTAGGTCAATCTTCACCTTTTAAAGCGGTGATTAGTGTATGTGCTCCTATGTTGCTCAATGCCTGTGCTAATCGTCTCAATAAAGGTTTCTCAAAAATATACCAGCGATATTTGTTAAGTCATTTAAAACGAAAGTTGTTAGTTAAAGCAAAGCAACATGATTTTGCACAACTGATTAATCTGGATACGAACACTATCAATCAGTTAAATAGTTTCTGGCGATTTGATGATCAGGTCACAGCACCTTTGCATGGTTTTACTGGTGTTGAAGATTATTATGCCCAGTCAAGTGCACGACAATATCTTAAAAAAATCAAATCGCCAAGCCTGATTTTGCAGGCACTTGATGATCCGTTTATGACACGAGATATATTACCTGATGAAGCAGAGCTGTCTTCAACGACACAGTTAGAACTGAGTCGGCATGGAGGACATGTCGGGTTTATAAGTGGCACTATTTTTCGACCTGAGTTCTGGCTGGAGAAACGTATACCGGAATATCTTTCTGAATTTTTATGAATTGTATTTTTTAAAAGAAAAAGCTATTTTCCGCTAATGGACGCTAAATACGCAAATGTTTCTGGTTTGTGCACCTGCGGTGCACAGTACTCATTAAGTGCTTTTTATTAGATGCATATAAAAATATTTATTTTTTACGAACACAAGAATTATTATTTGCGTTATTTCGCGTTTATTAGCGGAAAAGTCTTTAAGTTAGTGTCACTCAGGCTGCTTTTTCAGAACTGTTTTTTAATAAACTTTCCTGGAATATCGCTTTATGCACATCACCAATGCTGATTATGCCAATTAATTTATTGTATTCATCGGTTACTGGAATTCGACGAATTTTCTTTACGCACATCATCGAAGCTGCTTTAAGTAATGGCATATCAGGTTGTACAGAAGCTACTGTCTGTGTCATTAGTTCCCCAACATTTTTATCAAGAAGGGTTTTATAATCCGCTTCAATAGATTCAAAATCAGTTTTTGCACCTTCTTGCATGATTTGTTCTACATCCGGGAACATGGCTTTTAAAATATCTTTTTCAGACAGTACACCAATTAGTTTTTCTTCTTCATCAATAACAGGGACGCCTGATATTTTATTAAAGCACATGGTTGAAGCTATATCTTTAATTAGTGTGTCTTTATTTGCGGTTTTAACTGAGGTGTTCATTATATCTTTTACTATCATATTTTTTTCTCCGGTAACTTGATGGTGAGTTGTGAAGGGAATCAAGTTGGTTTATTTATATCGAATATGCGAAATGTAGAACAGCAAAGATATTTAATCATTGAGATGTTTTTATTTATGCTTAGTAACAGAGAAGTTTTAAGTTGTTAATTCTAGACATAAAAAAACACCTATTTGATCTATATCAAATTGGTGTTTTTATAAAAATAAATACTAAACAAGCTGTAAACGTAAAATTCCTTCCATTTTTTCAGCTGTTTCTGATTTACCGGTACGACTGTCACCCACAAGTGCGATGGTAATACTGACTTCATCTTGCGCAGTTTTTGAGCGCATACGTTTTTCTAATGCTGATGACTTGATCAGGTCAATTAGGTCATCAGCCAGTTTTACCGGACCTTCCTGCTCAACCTGGTCACGATCATTGAAACCACATCGCTGTAAATCATCATCACTATTGCCTTCATATACACCTGCCATCAGTTGGCTATGGGCAACGCCTACCTTAAGCTCACCCCGATTGATAAGAATGTTCATATCACCAATAAAGCCTTTTTCATTTTCTGAAAACTTCTCAAACAGGGCCGGGTGCAAAATGTTGTTATTGTTGTCTTTTAATAACGGGAACGGATTTGCCCAGTAACTGCTTTCCTTGGCGCCCCGGTGCGTTTGAGTTGAGCCAGCAGCTACGCGCTCACCCAGGCGAAAGTGTTGTAACGCATCTTCAATATGCATATCAGCTTTAATTGTGTTTTCACCCGGTTCAATTAAGGTGAAATTATTCATATACAGGAGAATGTCGAGTGGGTCTTTACGATAAAGTTCATCAACCTCTGTTACCGGTACAATCTGCCGGGCATTTGAACCGGTCTCTTTGTTGTAACCAACTTCACGTCCCGCCATTTGTAATTTTGCCTGTTCACTAAAGCCATCCAGGCAGGCAAAGGCACCGGTTTCTGTGCCACAGAAAATAGGTCGGGTGATATTATCATCCTGTTGTTTAATCAGGCTGATTTTACCCATGTCATCGGCTTTGATGAGCATTTCAGCAATATAGGGTTTATCTTTATCAAATCGCACAATATAGCGGGTGCAACCACAATGCAGTGGCAGGTCACCATTTAATATGGCGAGTACATTGTGTAAGGTAAGAATGGGTTTTTTTGCATAGCCAAAATATTTAAGTTCATCAATATTCGGCACTACACCAATTAATAACTCACAGTCCTGATCGTAGTAATAACCCAGGTCTTTTTCCTGGGCATTTGGATCTCCAAAGAAAAATACTCCATCGGGTTTTCTATTACTGGTGATGTCTTCAATTTTTGCAAACGGAAACAGGTTGAGCAGGCCAGGCTCCATTTCAATGCAACCACGTGATTTATGAATAAAGCTAATGATTAATGACGCGCCAACCTGTAAGGGCACTGATACCCAGTCATCTACATTAAATTGTCCGAGTTCAATGGGATTATGTTGTAATTCATAAAATGGCTTTGCGCGCTTGTTTGACGGTGTTGAGTAATCAACGCCGGTTTTCATATCTGCTGCCACCGTTAGCGGCACATGTGCCAGTAATGAATAATCAGCGGGGTAATTAAAATAATGGCCAGAAATTTCGCCGGCGGTTATATTGGGTGAGGCGTCCATACCCGGTGTGCGACGTACACCCTGATCCATATTCACCTTATTAAGTAGCTGGCGGCGGGTTTCAAGTATAAGATCGGCTAGCTGTTGAGCCTTAGCTGTTACTTTGTTTTTAACCGTTTGCGTGGTTTCAAGGCCGGTGGAAACCACATCATTTTGCAGGCGTACCAGTCGGGTATAACCTGAACCGCGGTAATGATGAAAAGCCCCATCCATAAAACGTATTAGCTCGCGGGCTTTTTCATGTTTGTCCGGGGCTTCAAATTCATTTGTTTCAAGGATTTTAATTAAATCACGTGTGCTGACTTTTTTAATAAAATCGATTTTGTGATTAGCCTCCTGACGTCGTCGTTCAGAACGGCTTTCTAAGTCAGTAATAAATTCCTGCTTATAAATTTTAAGAAAACGGGCGAAGGCCAGGCTGCGTAGTAATTGACCCGGTGTATTGCAGCCATCGCGAATTTCGAGAATTTGTTCCATTAATTTACCATGAAATTTAAAAAGTGATGACATATTAAACCTATAATAACCGTGATTCCAATTAAGCAGATTGAGACTGCTATTAAATAAATTACTGAGTAAAGGAATTCTTACTACATAAACAGAACTGAAAATAGGTATAATTATTCAATTTTTTGTATTGTTCCAGGACTTTAATGACTGATAATATCAGGTTGAATCACTTTTCCAGCTGGTTGAAACAAATAAAACGTTTTATGGCATTAAATTTTGAACGTGTCAGTCATGCTGAGAAACTGGTCGCCACCCTGGGTGGTGTGATTGGAATAAGCCTGGTTTCATATATTAGTTTTCAGGTGACAGGTGCAAGTGGAGCGACATTAATCGTACCTTCCATGGGGGCGTCCGCTGTCTTGTTGTTTGGCGTACCACATGGAAAGTTATCACAACCCTGGCCTTTGCTGGGTGGGCACGTAATTTCAGCATTGGTGGGTGTGGCCTGTTTTCAACTGATTAGTGAACCTTACCTTGCGGCGGGATTGGCGGTAGGCCTGGCCATAGGGGCAATGCATATTTTAAATTGTATTCACCCACCGGGTGGAGCAACGGCTTTAGCTGCGGTGATTGGTGGCCCGGCCATTCACTCGTTGGGGTATGCATATGTACTATCCCCCATATTATTAAATACCCTGATTATTTTAATTATCGCTATTATCTTTAACAGTCTCTTTCCATGGCGTCGATATCCAGCCGCCGCGATGATGCGTTTTACCGATCAACCACAAAAAGTAGACAAAAATAATTTAAATCTGGTTGATTCAAAAGCCGTTGAGCAGGCACTTGCTGATATGGACCTGGTTATGGATGTCACGACAGAAGACTTGCAGCGGGTTATTCAATTAAGCCTTAGTCATGCTAAACAAAAGAAACTGAGTGTAGAGCAGATTAAGCTTGGGCATTTTTATACAAATGGTTTACATGGTATTGAGTGGTCCGTGCGAAGTATTATTGATGAATCTATGTCTAAGAATCCGCAAAACGATATGGTTATTTATCGGGTTGTAGAAGGGCAAAGGTTTAATACAGCAGATAGTTGTACGCGCCAGGCTTTTGCAGACTGGGCGGCGAGGGAAGTATTTCCTAATAAAGTGGCTGATGATTAGGCGATTTAATTAGTTGCTTTTTATTTACCTGGAAACCCGGATAGTGAATGTGCAGTAACTTATCCCATCATGTAAGCTATATTCCCAAGTTTATAAACAAAAGAATTATTCCAGTATCATTATATGAATTCTGACTTAAATTTTGAATCACTGGGGCTCTCTCCCCCTATTTTACAAGCGATTGATGAAAAGGGTTATAAAGCACCCACACCAATACAGGCTAAAGCCATTTCGGTGGTGCTACAGGGTAAAGACCTGATGGCGGCCGCGCAAACGGGAACAGGAAAGACAGCAGGCTTTACCCTGCCCATACTTGAAAAGCTCATAAAAGGTGAACGTGCCCATGCTAACCAGGCGAGGGTGTTGATATTAGCCCCAACACGTGAACTTGCAGTACAAATAGGGGATAGTGTAGCGAGCTATGGAAAACACCTGGCATTACGTTCTACCGTTGTCTATGGTGGGGTTAAAATTAACCCCCAAATGATAAAGTTACGTAAAGGCGTTGATGTGCTGGTTGCTACACCGGGTCGATTACTCGATCTTTATAATCAGAATGCGGTCAAATTTAAGCAGTTAGAAATTCTGGTTTTAGATGAAGCCGATAGAATGCTGGACATGGGCTTTATTCAGGATATACGTAAAATTCTAGAAATGCTACCAAAGCATCGCCAGAACCTGATGTTTTCAGCTACCTTTTCAGATGAGGTTCGGCGTCTCGCGAGGGGTCTGGTAAATAAACCGGTTGAAATATCGGTGACACCGCGAAACACAACGGCAAAAACAGTTAGTCAGTTACTTTACCCGGTAGATAAAAAGAAGAAACCGGCTTTACTGGCGTATTTAATTAAAGAAAATAACTGGCAGCAGGTGCTGGTTTTTAGTAAAACAAAAAATGGCGCAGATAAATTAACCCGTTACCTTGAAAAAGAGGGTATAAAAGCTACTGCAATTCATGGTAATAAAAGTCAGGCTGCACGCACTAAAGCATTGGCAGAGTTTAAACAGAATGCAGTACGTGTTCTGGTTGCAACCGATGTAGTAGCAAGGGGTTTAGATATTGATCAGTTACCCCAGGTGGTAAATTTTGATTTACCCAAGGTTGCCGAAGATTATATACATCGAATCGGTCGAACAGGGCGTGCAGGTTCAAATGGGCAGGCCATTTCTTTAGTGAGTGCAGATGAGTTTGATCAATTAACGGATATTGAACATCTGATAAAAAAAATATTAACACGAAAATTAATTGATGGTTTTGAACCTGTCCATGATGTACCTGAATCCCATCTCTGGCGAAAACCGAAAAAACCCAAGAAACCAAAAAAACCAAAAACGGGTCATAAAGATGGTCAGCGTTCAGGTGAAAATGCCCGCGGACATAAAGTATCGGGTCATCAATCACAGAACAAAAAAAATAGTACATTCCAGAAAAATAAAAACAGGAAGAAAAGTACGACAAAAAACACATCTACTAGTCATGATGGATCAAGACCACCAAAGAGAAAAATTAAACCAAAACATAAAGTGCCACGATAGCAGGCTTCTGATAAACAAGTGCTAAATAATTGTAAATTAGGTTTAAAAGGTATTTTTTAGGCGATTAGATTGTTTGTTAGTTGGTAATTGTCATAGCATAATGGGCTTCTGAAAATAATAAAACCTAAATAACATAAGGGATTAATTAAAATGTTAAAGTTATCTGGGTTAATAGTTTTTGTGTTAATAGTTTCGGCATGTAGTAATGGTGACTTAACAAGTTCTGGTAGTCGCCTGAATACCAAAATCTTTAAATATAGTGGTTCGCTTCAATGTGAGGAAGGCTCAGGTATAGGGCTAGAGACTATGAAGCAGGAGTTAATTGATAATGGTATTGATGTTATTTGTTCGCAAGAGATGCATGATGGTTTCGCTCGTATTACTTTGTGTGGTAGAGGTACGGGTCGCATTAATGTTTTTGAAATACACAGTTCAAATCTACCCGATACGGTAAATCTTGGCTTTAGCACAATTGATGTGTTAAGTCAGTATCAAGATGAAAAATGTGAACAGTAATATATGTTTAGCTCTATCTGTAGTTCTGTCTACAAATAGAGCTGAGTAAGCTTATTGAGTGTGTAGCATTTTCAATAGTTACTAAAAAATTAATCAGATGAATTTATACCGGGTCTATGATTTTCTGGTGTAGTAAAGAGTACTATAATTTCCCTGTTTTTTGTTATTCAAACGTTAGCACGGAATTTAAATTGAAGTTTATCAAAGTGTTAGCCTGTATCCTCCAGTATTTAACTGTTTAAACTCATAGCTAATTTTAAATGTCATTTTATTGACGGATTATAATAAGTTTCCTGTATAGCCAAAATCGGGATTTTTTCCCAAAGACAATTATAAGAAAGGCGTATAACTTACGGTTTTGGAAATCAGTGGTGGACATTATGGCTTTAATATCGAAAAAGAAACTCGTAAGTAAAGAACAATCCAGTAAAGAAAATACCCAGCAACATACTACTAAATTGCATCGTCTTTTACTGGATAAGTATTACTATAACCCAGACTATTCTCAATATATTCCCCATGATTATACTGATATAAATATTCTTCTAAAAGCCAAGTTTGACACCCATAAAAAAGTTAAAGATATTGTTCCTGAATAAGATTTGTTATGTAATAAAACAGAAGTTGAAACGGTATTGAGAGTTATCGGTTTGCTTAGAAGCTTTAACTGTAGAAGCCCCTCTAAATTTGGGAGCTTCTACTTATTGCCAGTGAACTGGTAATGACAAATCAGGTGGGGTTATTATTTAAAAATGTAAAAATGCACCAATCATCAAGCCTTGAAAATCCAGATCAGCCGTTACATTGTCAACATCATCCAGTTCTGTAATGGTTGTTCTGTAGCCTGCTTCAAAAGCAACCAGACCTATTTCATATATCGCACGTAAGCGAATATCCTGGTAGCTGCTGCCACTGTAACTAATCATATTAATATCACCGCCTACTGAAAAGCCAGAAAATGGTAAATCAAATTGCGCAGCAAGATAAAGCATGGGAATAGTTTCTGAGACAGATAATGATTGAGTATCAATGATAAAGTCACCATCCAGTTTTCTAATATTTAGACCAAAGTCAAAATTAACCCAGTTATCGAGCAATCGGTAATAAAAAATGGTATCTGTGTTATCCAGGCTTATTTCAGCGTTACCACTCAGATTGACGCCATTAAAATTTACACCGCTAGCTGTACCTGAATGACCAAGAGAAGACGCTTCAATGCGAATATTGGGTACTAATGGTACAAAATGTTCAAAAGCTGCCCAAATATAGGTATCTTGTTCACCTGTGAAATTTAAATCAGATTCCACATCTATAATATCGTCACCAGTTGTGCCGAAGGTGCCCGATGCATCATGATCCCATGAGCCGCCCCCAACATACAGGCCTAGAAAATCTGCATTTGCATTATTTACGGATAAGACCAGTGCCAGTGCCATTAAGACTGGAAATTTACGCATATTAAAACTCCTCAAAAAATCACCAAACGCATAGTATACTAGTTAAAACACAAATTATAAACTGTGATACAGGTTATAAATCTCTGATATATGGTGCATTTTTCTCTTCATTATAAAGTTGATTCTTCAGCTATCCTGGCTTTTTGATAAATCATATACAGTATGTATAGAGATAATATAGCTGCAAAAAAGCACCATATTGAAATAAATGCATAACTGTAAAATATAGTAGATAATACAACAGAGAGCAGAATAATTAGACCAAATATTCGAATAAAACGATCACCCGCTATTAGTAAAGGAATAACCACTATCAATGCGTACAAAATACGCATAACAATTCTGGGAACAATTTCATCGTGTATTAGTACAGCCTTGTAGACTATTGATTGCCTGACCAGTTCTACTGTCAACCAGTCTTTATTAAACCAGAGGGGGGTATACATTAACAGGCCATGAGTTGCACCAAGGAAAATCAGTACAAAAAATAACTTTTTTCTTATTTTGTTTTCTTCGATAACATAACAGGACAGGGGAATCCATATTAACCAGAACAGATGGGAAAAAAACATAAACCCCAGTGCCGGATAATGAATTTCACCGCCACCACCAGGTTCTAAATTCAGCCAGACTAAACCTTCAAATATCTGCTGTATTCCAAACATTAATGGTAATAAAGCAAATAACCAGTAAGGTTTTTCAAAACTCATAGATTTTTTTATGCAGTAAATACCGACAGGTATTAGAATTGCAGACGCACTAAAACTTGCCGTAGCAGAAAAACACATACATCTAAATCCTTAGTTTCTGATTTAATATGTATAATAGCATTGTTGGTTGAGTTTCTTTAGATGAGAAGGGAATTATTCTTGAATAAAATCGTTGAACTTAGGACTGATCGTCTTTTGTTAAGACAATGGAAAAAGGGTGATCTAGCATTGTTTAGCAAAATTAATGCTGACCCTGTTGTCATGGAATATTATCCTGAAGTTTTAAATGAGGCTGAAAGTAATGCGATGGCGCTTAAGCTTGAGAATTTAATTTCGGAAAGGTCCTGGGGATTTTGGGCATTAGAATTAACTGATGAGAAAAAGTTTATTGGTTTCGTCGGGCTTCATAAACCAACTTATGAATTACCTGTAACACCCTGTGTTGAAATTGGTTGGCGATTGGCTAAGGAGTACTGGGGAAATGGTTATGCTACTGAAGCAGCTGAGGCAGCTCTAAAGTTTGCATTTGAAAAGCTCGGTTTAAATGAGGTTTATTCATTTGCTTCTGTTGCAAATAAAAAATCATGGTCTGTAATGCAACGTATTGGTATGCAAAATACCGATGCTAACTTTGAGCACCCGATTATTCCAGAAAACCATCCTCTTCGAGAACATGTTTTATATAGAATTACTATTCAGCAATGGAAGAATGTTGTGAAGGGAAGTGTGCAATAAAAATTATCACTGCTGTCCCGTTAAAAAATAATTTTATGTTTAAAAGTGTATTGTGGCCAAAAAACTTGACTACTACAGCTTTCATTTAATCCTGTTCGAGACATAAGTTGGGGATGCCTGCCTAAGACACGCCGTAAAACCCTCCCTGGTGGCTCGACACCCGCGTCCATGCGGGTGACGGTCTTAGGCAGGCATCCCCAACTTATGTCTCTAGTGGTTAACGGGACAGCAGTGAAGTCTTTTATATACTTGCTAAATACTTAGTTATTTTTAGAAATTATTTGTTGCTGAAAGTTAAAAACATTATCTGATTCTGGTTTAACTTTAACTTTTATCCAGTGTACATTTTTTGAGCCAAACGTTTCTACACGTGTTAAGTTTTTTAGATAACCATTAATAGATGGTTTGTCGACACGAAAATAATGTGAATCACCATGAGCTAAAACAACCGGCTTGCCATATGCACGTGTATGATTTTCCAGCGTATTTAGAAAGGGTTCAAAACCATAGCGGTTTGCTGTGGTTTTTTCCAGGCCTGGATTTGCATGAATCATAATAAAAATTCCGGGGCTATTGTTGCGTGTTGCTCGTGAAAATGTTTCCTCAAGCCAGGCAAGGGCTGCTGTTTCACGTCTGCTAACTTCTTCGTCATCAGCTGCGGTTCTAATGACTGATGAATTTTTGTCAAATGCCTTTAAACCATTGTTACTACCCACTATATGAATGGCAGAAAATAAAACATTGTTTTTCTCCCACATAACATTTTCAGGAAATTCTATAAATTGAGGGTTGCTCGCCTGAGTAGTGACCTGCATTGTTTTTCCACCTAAAGTTATACCAGGTGCAGGATAAAAAACTTTGCGTAATTTTTCCAGACGCTCTAGAGGTTGATACTCACCCGCATTAACTCTATGGCAATCAGTCCACTCATTGTCACCCGGTGTTAGCACAACAGGTTTATCTATTTTATTAAATCGATACAGGCGATCTTCAAATAATTCATCAGAACATTCTGTTCCACCACTTTTTATATCACCAGCATGAAGTACCCATTTAACATGGTTGTCTTCGTTTAATTCATTTGCCAGATTCTCATATGGTTGGTAGTGCTCACCCGCTGCAACACCATAAGGAACATCCCCAATTAATGCAAAGCTGAATTGGTCTTTAGCATTTTCTGAATTATGCTTCGAAGACGACTCTTTCTCATCAGCCTGTACTGACAGTGACATCATTATGATTGATGCGGCGATAAATGAAGTATAGGTTTTCATTTTTATTTACCTTGATAATTAATATAGAAAATGAAAGGGCAGACATTTAAACGTCTGCCCTTAATATGATTTGCCTTTATATTATTTCAGTCCCTTACAATTTGCGTAGTAAGTTACTGTTGCCGGCCAGTCAGAAAACATGCCGATTATGCCAACATCCTGAGCAAGTACATCCAGTACTTTTAGCATATCACCATCATCATTAATGGCGTTTGTTGTTGTCTGATAATACCAGCCACCTTTATTTTTAAGCAGGCCAGAACGTTCCAGGGTCCAGGTGATAATCTTCAGGCCAGCCATCTTCGCCTGCTTAGCATAAGTTGAAGGAGCTATTTCACCGTAAGCATTTATTTCGAGTAACATCCACATGGGGGGAGCAATTACTTTTACGCCATCTTCTACCAGTTCTTCCATCGTTGGATTCCAGCTTTCAGGATTGGTGTGGTCAAATGTGACATCGTCATAACGGTCATCTAGATAAACAGCTTGTTCAGCAAATTCAGGTTCATTGTTAATCCAGTAACGTAGATCTTCGATATTAAATGACTGGGCCCAGACTTTTTCAGGGGCCACGCCCGCTGCTTTATATTCATCGAGCATTTGTTGTGCATAGTCCTGTTGCGTGTAATCACCTTCAAAAGGCATTGCTACACTGGGTGATTTTAGTTCGGGCGTCATATTTACACCTAATTTCTTAAATAACTCGATGCTTTCCTTATGTGTAAGTAATGTGCCTTTTCCTGTATACAGGTCAGTGCGCCAGCTCGGTGTGGCATTCAAATACTCTTCAACCGTAGTTGCTTTCCGGTTTGAGGCATCCATTTTGCCCTTAAGCATTTTAAACTCATCAACCGTGATATCGCTGGTGCAGCATTTAGCTGTAGCTGGTTGAATCATCTCGTCATTAATTTCGTCAAATATAGCAGGTGAAAATGGTACAGAACATTTGTTTGCCAATTCAGGAATGGAAAGGATATTGGTTGTTGTGTGTAGATCACATTGTGAATGACGACACACCAGTTCTCGGTCCTGTGTAAAAGTAACATCACACTCAATTATGCCGGCGCCCATTTTAGCTGCTGCAACATAAGATTCTTTAGTGTGCTCAGGAAACTGCATTGCCGCACCACGGTGACCGATTGAAAAATCGGTTTTAAAGAATGGGCCATTCTCGCATTGTTTTAACGAATCTTTTAATTCACCATCTTCCATATCCTCAACTAGATAAAATGGGCGTGGTCCTAGTTGAACCCCATGGCCTGTAGTAGTTACGTGGTTATGCTTGTTGTTATCTCTTGATACATCTTTTTTGTCTTGCCCTGCTGCTATGGGAGCACTCGCAATGATCATGGTTAACGCTACAGATAATACACCAGTTTTCATTTTCATCAGCTTTCTCATTAATAGTTATTTTGAATGAGAGAGTCTGGATTTGTTTTGTGACAGTTAAGGGTATGAAAAGTTATGATTAAATTACAGTGTTGGTTTTTTAAAAGTGTATATTAGCCGATCATAAAAAATTACAGCGTTGAAAGAACACTGTCATTTTTACTTCATATATAATTAACACAATTGTCATTTAGGTCTTCCATTATGCTCCGCATGCTAAATAACTAGCTATGTTTTTATAAAATACTCGGAGTTAAAAATGAAGAAGTCAATTTTAGTATCTGCTATGGCAGCAGTGTTAACAATTTCTGCTGGTGTGATTGCCAGTGAACATGATGATTTTAAATTTAAAGCACTTGATGAATCTGCAAACGCAGTAAACTGGGATGCCAGTGCTCCATGGAAGCTGCCTAAGGGTTATACTCAGACTGTTGTATCAGATGAGTCAGATCTAAATATTTATCCTCTTGGTCGTGATGACTGGCATGACATGAATACGGTAAATGAAACCGGTAAGATGGCGGGGCGTTTTATGTACCGCACACACGAAGTACGTTTAGGTCGTGGTGATGATGTTGTTGATGCAATCGGTGGCACAATTTCTGTGGTTGACCTTAAAACAGGTGAAACAAAAATATTAGCTCAGCAAGGCGGACTGGAAAATGGTTATACTGCCGTTGATGGTATTCGCTGGACTGCCTGGGGTACACTTTTATTTGCAGAAGAAACAAAAGGTGGACGTTTTTTTGAAATTATCCTTAATGATGACATGATGTCTGTGGATGAAATTATTGATCATCCACAGGTTGGTCGTCTGGCTCACGAAGGCATAGACCTGGATACAAAGGGTAATGTTTATGTAGTTGATGAGCACCGTGGTCGCACATCGGGTTGTAACGGAGTTGTACCTTGTGGTGGTGGTGTTTATAAATTTGTACCTAACAGCTATGGTGATCTGTCATCCGGTGAGTTGTATGTATTAAAAGTAAATGGTGCAGATGGTGTTGGACATGCTGAGTGGGTTGGTCCGATCGATCCTCTAAATGCACGTGAATCAGGTTCTGATTTTGGTGGTACAAGTTACCAACGTCCAGAAGATCTGGAAATTATAAATAACACGCTATATGTTGCCGTTACTGAAGGGCCTCGTGATGTGATTACAGAAACGAACCCTGCTGAAGAAAACTTTTCTCAACTGGAGTTTAAAAAAGAGCTGTACGAAGGTCGTGTAATTGCTGTTAACCTTGATAGCATGGAAGTTTCTAATTTCGTTAAGCCTGGTGTTAATGTACCTGTTGAAATTGGCAAGCCAGGTGAAGAAGGGCATCAAACGGGTTTTGATAGTGTTGATAACCTGGCAGAAGCACCCAATGGTGATCTGGTTATGATTGAAGATAATAAACCATCGGATATCTGGTTTGCTTCAACTCGTAAAGTTAGTGAATATGGCGCTTCTCGTGAAGTTAAATTATTTGCGTCTTTAACTGATCCAGCTGCAGAAGGAACGGGTATTTACTTCAGTCCTACAGATCCTGATACTTTATATGTAAATGTTCAGCATTCTGCGGCTGAAGATGGTGATGGAACATGGGCAATTACTAAAACTAAGCATGAATCTAAACATTATCAAGATGATGATTGATTTGAAAGATTGATGAAAAACCGCGGTAACTGGTCAAAGCCGCGGTTTTTTTAGTGTATTTGTCACTGTTATAAGAGGTGAGTCCTGTATTATTTGCGGGTTTTGCCTAGGTGATTTAATAGATATCCTTATGATTTTACATAACATTTCTCGTATGGCTCGATTAATGCGTGTGATTAATGGTAGTATATGTCGGCTAGCAAAGCTACAAGGCTGTAGTGACAACGAAAACAAATGATTTTCGTTTAGGAAAGCAATTAAATGTATATCGGAGTGTATTAATGAATAAAAATAACCTTCTTAATGCGAGTGCTATTGCGGCTCTTGCTTTATTTTCAAACTCTACTGTCTCAGCTGCCTCATTTGAGGTGCATACTTTTATAGCAGGGGTTGATACTTTTCAGGGGCCTTTTACAAGTGGTGTAACTAGTTTAGTTTCAACTGATGCAGATGGGTCAACGTTCGATTTCACTAGCCCAGCCATAGCTAGTGCCACAGCAAATGAGGCAGGGCAATCTGCTGTGTCTGCTGAGGGTATATATGCTTGCGGCAGTTGTCTTTTTGAGCTGACTGCAGATAGTTATTTCGAAACAAGCTATACGAATAACACAGCTGGTTCAATTGACTTTACTTATAATTTTTTAATTAGTGGCCCAAGTGTAGAAATACTGGATTATGCCTATGTTGATCAATCATCTGGTTTAGGTGCAGAAGCAACAGCTAATATCTTCATGTCAACTACGGGCGGAGTGACAGCAAGCCAGGATTATTTTTTAACGGTAGCTGGTGGTAGGGCATCACATATAGTTTCTTATACTCCTCCTGAGAGTGTTATTTCTGGATTTACAACTGAGGGTGGTTTTGGTTATCAAATGGATGACATCGCTGGATCATTTGCAGGTGTGCTTGCTGCTGGTGAAACGGTTACCATTAGTTCAGAATTAATTGCAGCTATATATGGACCTGGTTGGGAAGTAGGTGCTAAGGCATCTATTGGTGATCCTAACAGTCTATCGGCTACGCCTGGTTTTAGTGGTGCATTTAATGTATCTGCGGTTCCAGTTCCTGCTGCCATCTGGTTATTTGGTTCTGGTCTGATTGGCTTAATAGGTGTATCAAGACGTAAAGTTTAATCACTTAAGCAAACTAGAAAATAAAAAGGCGGTCGTAGTGGGCCGCCTTTTTTATGTAAAAAATTCATAGTTTCCATTTTAAAAAGTTTTATATCTTCTGCCAGTTATCTTTGTAATTAATTTCAATAAACTAATTTCCAGGTGTGACAAAATGTCGCGCGTCATTATGCCACTGTTCATGTAATTCTGCTTTTTATAAGCTAATTTTAAATTAGAATTAAAGGCAAGCTGTTACATGTTTTTAAAAACAAAAGTACATTTGTGTACTTTGGCAATATTATCTACTACTTTTACCCCGACTCTTTTAGCACAACAAGACGGTTCTAAACCTGAGGCAAGTATTACCGTTACAGGCACTAGAGAGGAAACTTTGCGTGCTGAGACATCTGAAACGGTTGGCCAGATTAATAAACAGGAATTACAGGATACTAAACCAGCTCATCCATCTGAGATAATGGAACGTGTGCCCGGTGTACACGTTAATGTAACCGGTGGAGAAGGGCATATGACCTCAATTCGCCAGCCGATATCGACTAAGCCCCTGTATCTCTTTCTTGAGGACGGCATACCGACTCGATCCACAGGTTTTTTTAACCACAATGCACTTTATGAAGTAAATGTGCCACAGGCTTCGGGCATAGAAATTACCAAAGGGCCGGGCACCTCTTTATATGGCAGTGATGCGATAGGTGGTGTGATTAATGTAATTACCCAGGCACCTCCATTGGAACAAGAATTAAAGCTGTCACTTGAGGGCGGGGAGTTCGGCTGGTACAGGTTATTAACAAGTGTAGGTAATAGCTGGGATGATGATGGTATACGTGCGGATATTAATATCACACATACTGATGGTTGGCGTGATGCAACAGAGTATGACCGTGAAAGCGCAACCCTGCGCTGGGATCATTTTCTAGAAAGTGGTGCGAGTTTAAAAACATTACTGAGCACATCAAATATAGATCAGCAAACTGCCGGTTCTTCACGTCTCTCGGAAGATGATTATTATAATAATCCAACCGAAAACTACACACCCATTTCTTACCGTAAAGTTGAGGCCACTCGTTTTTCTACCGCTTATGAAAAAGAAAGCCACGATACACTATTAAGTTTGACTCCATTTGTCAGGCATAACTTTATGGAGTATATGCCCAACTGGTCATTTAGTTATGACCCGAGTATTAAAGAAACCGAGAGCGACTCTTTCGGTTTGTTAGCAAAATACCGTATGGACTTTAATAAGTTTAGAACCCGCCTCATTTTTGGAGCCGATGTGGATTACACACCGGGTAGTCGTTTAGAGCATAGCATTGATGCGCTAAGAACGGATGGTATTTATACTTCATATACAAGAGGTCAGAAAATTTATGATTACGATGTAACTTTTCAGGCTATATCACCTTATGTACATGTGGAAACTTCACCATGGAACAAGTGGCGATTTAACGCGGGCTTACGTTATGACAATATGCAATATGATTACACCAATAAAATGGCTGATGGTGCTTTGGTTGTAGATCCAACAAGTACAAGATTTCCCGTTACTTATAATCATCCATCCGATACAAAGGTCGACTTCTCTCACTTCAGTCCAAAGCTAGGTGCTACTTATACTTTTAATGATGCTTTAAATGGTTTTGCATCATATCGTCATGCATTTCGTGCACCATCTGAAGGGCAGATTTTTCGCCCCGGAAGTAATGACTCATCTCTGGATTTAGATCCCGTTAAGGTGGACAGTTATGAAATAGGATTGCGTGGTAATCCTGTTAAATCAATTGATTATGAAGTCTCGATTTACTATATGACTAAAGAGGATGATCTGGTTACCTATGAAGACCCCATCACGGAAGACAGAACAACTGTTAATGCCGGCGAAACCTTGCACCGTGGAATAGAGTTTGGTTTAAACAGCGAGCTTTCAGCAGACTGGAAGTTAAGCCTTAGTTATGCAAGAAATAAACATACATTTGAGAACTGGATAGAAAGGGGAACGGATTTTAGTGGTAATGAAATTCAATCTGCACCAGAGGAAGTGGCCAATACCCGCGTAACATACGCACCTTTGTTGTTACATGGTGGGCGAGCAGAACTTGAGTGGGTTCACCTGGGTGAATACTGGATGGATCAGAGTAATACGGAGAAATATGATGGGCATGATTTGTTTAATTTACGTGTGAATTACTTTGCCAGTAAAAAGTTTGAAACATTTGTTAGATTAATGAATGTGGGAGATAAAACCTATGCAACATCTGCGTCGTATAGCAGAGGGGCAGCAACATTTGCTCCGGGAATGCCGCGTACTCTGTATGCAGGTGCTGAATATAAATTTTAAATGAAATTATTAAACTTAATTACCTGTCTATTAATAATGCAAGGGCTATCTAATGATAGCCTTGCTTCCCATGGAGGGCGTAAATCGTCGGTTGAAACATCAACTCGATGCTCGAATGTGAATCAGTTACCTAGCTTAGACTGCGCAACAGCACCCAGTTCTGTTTTTTCGGATACTGGGCGTTTATGGATTGCCTGGTCATATGCCGGGCATGTCTATATTAGTTATTCTGATGACAGGGCAAAGACTTATAGTAAACCGGTTGCTGTAAATACGATTCCAGAAAAAATTTCAGCAAGGGGTGAAAATCGTCCAAAAATAGCGATCAATAATAAAGGCAGTATTTATGTGTCATGGACGACGCCATTAGAAAAACGTTTCAGCGGTAATGTTCGATTTAGTTATTCTAATGATAACGGTATTAGTTTCGTAAAACCTGTAACAATAAATGACAATCTAGATATTACAGGGCATCGTTTTGAAGCCTTAAGCGTTGCTAAAAATGGCGATATATTTTTGGCCTGGCTCGATAAGCGAGATAGATTTAAAGCAAAAAAAGAGGGCAAAAAATATCATGGAGCGGCGGTTTATTATACCTGGTCTGATAATGGCGGAAAAAGTTTTCATGCCAATAAAAAAATAATTGATCACAGTTGTGAGTGTTGCAGGGTTGTGATTGATACGGATAACAGAAATTTGCCGGTTATAATGTGGCGTAATATTTATGGTAAAAACACTCGAGATCATGCACTGGTAGAATTTACTTCAGCAGACTCACCGGCTAAACCGGTACGTGTTAGTTATGATAACTGGCAGGTAGATGCTTGCCCTCACCATGGTCCAGACATATCAATTTCTAATTCAGGCGATTATCATTTGACCTGGTTCAATAATGCGGAAAAACAAAAGGGGTTGTTTTATATGCGTATAAATTCAGATAAAAAACAGGGCAAGCCATTCAATTTTGGAAATTATAAAGCTGCGGGTTCACACCCAAGCATTTTAAGTAAAGGTAATGAGGTTTGGTTAACCTGGAAAGAGTTTGATGGTAAGCAGGAGTCGTTATGGGCTCAATATTCTGCGAATAATGGCGATAACTGGGAAGCAGCGATACGCGTAGCAGAAACTTTAATGGGATCAGACTATCCTTTTTTAAAAATGGATAAAGAGACGGTCTATATTCAATGGAAAACGAAACAGGAAGGTTTTCGACTGTTGCCAATAAGCGAAAGTACATCCAGGGATAATTAATAATGAGGTTGTTGATAATTATAGTTGGGCTATTTATATCACTGAATGCAAACGCAACCAATACCCCGGCATTATTTAATGCCGATAGCTATAAAAAACTTATTATTGAAAATGATAAACCATTTATTATGGTCTTATGGTCATTAGATTGTCCGCCGTGTATTAAAGAATTAAGCATGCTGGGCAAGTTATACAAACAGAATCCGGCTCTGGACCTTGTGCTAGTATCGACTGATTCCTCGTCACGCACAAATGATATAAATGAATTAATAAATGACTCTGGCTTGTCTGAATTTAAGAGCTGGGTCTTTTCAGATGATTCGATACAGAGAATAAGGTATTCAATTGATCCCGCCTGGTATGGAGAACTGCCACGTAGTTATTTTCATAATCAACGCCAAAGTAAACGAAGTTCAGTATCGGGGTTGTTAGAAAAAGATAAAATAATTTCCTGGTTAGAATATAACTCGAAAGTTAATGATGACTAGGAATTCAAATTTTTTCTTTGGTGTTTTGTTTTCATTAATTATTCACGCATTCGTGTTTATTCAGTTTGATGTAGATTTTAGTTTTGAAAATAAAGCCATGCCTGTAGAAGGATTAAGTAGTCAGATAAATGTTCAATTGGTTAAATTTGTAAAGCCAGTTGCAAAGGCTATTACGGAGACGATAGCTAAAAAAATTAATACAAAACCAGTTATTAATAAAACACCACTCGTAACAACTAAACCGAAAAAACAAATACATACTATAGAAGAAGTGTCAGTTGATGAAGTTATCGAAAAAAATACCCAGCCAGAAGCTAAAGGTCGGCCAGATGTAACAGAGGCGCGCATGAGTCAACCGGTAGAAATTGACCCTGAAAAAGAAAGGCAGGCCTATATTAAACTTTTACTGGCTCATATTGAAAGATACAAATTTTATCCTGGAGCTGCACGGCGCAGGTCTATCGAGGGTAAGCTTGATGTGGCATTTTATCTGCAGGCAGATGGTGGACACCATCAACTGGTTATAAATGGAGGCAGGGCAGTACTTCAGCGAGCAGTGCGCCAGGCCCTGACG
>Ga0316207_10000791_pt1 | contig 44889 bp, 40 predicted proteins | sample 6weekpyrite_MG_FD_204943 | JGI IMG/M metagenome (GOLD analysis project Ga0316207, IMG submission 204943) | Microbial mat bacterial communities from mineral coupon in-situ incubated in ocean water Damariscotta River, Maine, United States -... | ecosystem: Environmental > Aquatic > Marine >... | reverse complement strand
CTGGCGGACCGAAACTTCTTGAGACCTGGCTGAACACGGGTGCGAGGATGGTAATCAGGATGACACCAAATGTACCGCCGACAAACGAGGCAGCCGCTTGCATGACGAGAGCAGGTCCCGCACGACCATTCTTGGCCAATGGAAAACCGTCGAAGGTCGAAGCAACTGTCGCGCTTTCCCCTGGTGTGTTCAGCAAGATGGAAGTGATCGTGCCACCGTACATCGCTCCATAATAGATCGCGGCCAGCATCATGATGGCACCGATTGGATCCATACCGAAGGTGACGGGCAGCAGGATCGCAAGGCCTGCGGAAGGGCCGAACCCTGGAATAACGCCGACGATCATTCCGACAAAGGCGCCGATCAGAAGGTACAAGATATTTATGGGAGAGATGGCGACTGAGAGTCCCATCATCAGATCCGCAAAGATGTCCATTTCGCCTACTCCGACAAATGTCTGGCACGCGGCCAGTTGGTTATGATCAAATTGGCAGTTCGAAAAGGGCCGGAGGCATGTTCGCGTTAAGCACTCTGTCGAACAGGAGATAGACGCCCCCAGGGATCAGGATAGCGAGAAGTGCGTTCTTACCTGGCTGAGAGCGGTTCAGGATCATAAGCGTGACACCAAGGAAGATCACGGTTGCAACAAACCCGCCGAAGAGACGCAGTAGGACCGCATAGCTGACTGCGAGAGCCATCAAGACAACGACGTCTTTCCAGCGCTGAGGATCAGTACGCTCGCGTTCTGAGTCCCGAATTGCTTCGATCAGAGCCCAAAACGTGATGACGATCGCCGACACGCCAATGAGCCGTGGGAAGAAGCCGGGCCCGGGGCGACCGGTTCGCGTCAGAAAACCCAGATCGCTAAAGGCAACATAAGTATAATAGATCGACCCGGCCAGGAGCACGATTAGGAAGACGACGCGCATGATCTTGTTGTCCTGTTGTCAGTGAATTCGGTCGCGGAGAGCCCGCGACCGAATACTTTCTTCAAGTGATGCGGATTACTCAATCGCACCAACTTCACGCAGAACTGTCTCGAAGCCGTTCTTGGTGCTGATCAGGAACTCTCGGAAATCGTCACCATAAAGAACTGTCGGTGTCAGCGTGTTGCCAGAGATGTACTCGCCCCACTCAGGGGTCTCGACGACCTGCTGCATTGTACCGATCCACCACTCTTGTGCTTCTGCCGGCGCGTTCGGTGGCAGGATCAGGCCTCGTGGCATCGACACACCGATGTCATAGCCGATGTCGCCCATCGTCGGAGTACCATCCAGCGCAGCCGGAGTTGACTGGCCCGAGAAAACAAGCGGCTTCAGGTCACCGGATTCGATAAGGCCGAGGATTTCACCTGGGTTGCCGACCATCGCATCAAGTGCGTTCGACAGAAGAGCGGTTGTCTGCTCGGACATCGAGTTAAATGATACGTAATCGAACTCAAAGCCGGCCTTTTCAGCGAAGAGAGTTGGAACGATGAAGTCGACATTGACAGAACCTGTGCCGCCGATGTTGACCGGGTTCGCCTTTGCGTTCGCGATAAACTCGTCGATCGTGTTGATCTCGGAATCTCCATTCACGACCAGAACGAGGTCGTCCGTGGCGAGAAGCGCGACCGGCGTGAAGTCCTCTGGCTGCCAAGGTGTGTCGGCCTGAAGGGGAGTCGTCACAAAGCTACCCGACGTTGTCGAGATGCCATAAGCGTTGCCGTCCTGAGCATAGAGATAGCCCCAACCAACAGCGCCCGAACCACCAGCGCGGTTCTCAGCCGATATTTCGCCCGGGTAGAGGTCGTACTTGTTTAGGATTTCAATGATGCTACGCGCCATGATGTCGTTTCCGCCACCTGGGCCGAACGCGATTGTCCAATCCAGTGTTTCGTCGGTCGACGGGAAGTCCTGTGCGACGGCAGAGCTTGCAAAGGTAAGCGGCGCGGCAAGAGCAGCCGCGGCAATGGCGCCAAACATGCGGCGTCCGAGTGTGGTTGTAGAAGTTGTCATGGTTTTCCTCCCAAGGTTAACAAGTTTTCAAGCGGCGCGGGTCTCTACGGCCCGAAGCCAGTTGATGTGGTGATGTCTGCTGTTTTCAATCAACTCCCCTATAGCGTTTCCAGCAGTCGTCTTTTTCCGTTCAGATGATGCTTGGTGCCTTCAAGGCGGGCAGCTTCAGGGTCACGTTTTCCAATCGCGGACACGATTTTGTCGTGCCCAGCGTTCGACGCGAGCAGAGCCTCTTTCCCGCTGAGAACGCGAAGCCTTAAAAGGCGCGCCTCTTTTCCGAGCGAGATATAGAGCGATGTTGAGCGCCCACTGTCAGCTGCCTCTGCAATCTGGTCGTGGAAGGCGAGGTTCTCTTCAAAGTATGTGTCTTCGTCATCTTTCTCGATCGCACGTTCCATACGGGAAACGCGGTCGCGAAGATCGGCTAGAGTGGCGTCGTCTGCCCGCTCGGCAACGCGCGCGCAAAGATAACCGGCGATCATGGCGCGCAGGTCATAGATCTCCAATGCGTCTTCAGTTGATAGCTTTCTGACAAAAACACCCTGATTGGCCACTGTGGTAACGAGGCCGTCCCGTTCAAGCGACCGGGCCGCTTCGCGAACTGGGGCGCGACTGACGCCCATCTGTGCTGCGAGAGTGTATTCGTTCAAACGCTCGCCCGCGGGGACTTCACCGCCGAGAATCATACGTTCAAGCTCGTCGCGCACCTCTAAAACGAGTGGCTTTTGCCGTCTGAGACTTGATGTTTCGCGTATGCCAGTGGCGAGGTTCATGGCGGCAATTGAATATATTAAATGTCGATTGTCAACAATATTCCGTTGATTGATGACGGATTGACCGTTAATCAGAGCCTTGAGAAACTCCTCGTGCCAATTGGCCCGGAGGATCTAGGAGGTACGGTTGACCATGGAAAAACCAATCTTAGGCAAGACGGCCTTTGTGTCGGGATCAGGCAAGAATATCGGGCGCGGGATTGCGGTACGACTGGCCGAGCTTGGCGCCGATGTAATCGTCAACGGATCAAGCGACGAAACGGCGTGCGCCGAAACCGCGTCCTTGATCGAAAGGGCAGGACGCCAGGCGTTCGTTGTGATGGGGGACATGGGACATGCCGATGATGTCGCGCGCGTTACTAAGGCGGCGCTCGATCGCTTTGGTACTGTTGATATCCTCGTGAACAATGCTGCGCGGCGTCCCCACAAACCCTTCCTTGAAATGACCGATGACGATTGGAATAGCGTCATTGACCCTGCGCTGACCGGTGCCTTTCGGACCGCACGGTCCTTCTTGCCTGGTATGGTCGATCAGGGCTGGGGGCGCGTCATCAACTTTGCCGGAATGAAGGCGATCCGCGGCTACTTCGAAGGAGCACCCATTTCTGCTGCCAAGCACGGCGTCTGGGGGCTGACCAAGGCGCTTTCCACCGAATTCGCGTCTAGAGGCGTAACTGCAAATGTCATTTCGCCCGGCCAGATACGGAAAGATGGCCTCGAGGAAGATGACCCCAAGCGCGCAGCGCGCATTCCTGCTGGTGTCATGGGAGTCTCAAGCGACATCGCGGCTGTCGCAGGGTTCCTCGCCTCTCCCGAAGCGCGCTTCGTCACCGGCCAGATGATTGCGGTGAATGGCGGTGAGGAAACCTGAGCACTCAGCGGCGGAAAAAAAGAGGCCAGGTTTGTCCCTGAACCTTCTACGGATACTCGGCACGATTGCCATTGCAGGCGCCGGTACGGCTGTCTTTGTGTTCCTCGGCCTTCCGTTACCATTTCTTTTTGGGCCGCTTGTGGCCTGCCTTCTTGCAGTTCTCGCGGGTGCGCCAGTCGCAGGACCCGGAAAGATCGGCACGATCATGCGCACCGTTCTCGGTGTGGCTATCGGGGCATCTATCACGCCGGAATTGATTGAGCGTTTGCCCCAGATGGTCTTTTCGCTGGCGTTGGTTCCCGTCTATGTTGTCGTCATCGCGGCAATCGGTATCCCGTTCTTTCGGCGCGTCTACGGTCTTGATCCTCCCACCGCTTTTTTCGCCGCAATGCCGGGTGGTCTGCAAGAAATGACTGCCTTCGGTGAGGAGTCCGGTGCAAAGGTGAGGACACTCACTCTGATCCATGCGACCCGCTTGCTAGTCATCGTTCTGCTCGCACCGCTGATCATGGTCGTGGCGTTCGGCGCGGACCTCGAAAATCCCATTGGAGCGCCTGCAGCCACGCTCCCTGTACAGGAGATGCTGATCATGGTCGGCGCCGCGATCATTGGCTGGCGCGTCGCTGCCAGAATCGGTGTTTTTGGCGCGGCCATCATTGGACCGATGATCCTCGCCGCCGCGCTTTCTTTGGGTGGGGTGATCCATTCCCGCCCTCCCGCCGAGGCGATCCTCGCGGCGCAGTTCTTCATCGGGATGGGTCTTGGCGCGGGGTACGTGGGTGTCACATTTTCGGAACTTCGTCGCGATGTCGCAGCGGGCATGGTTTATGTAGTGATAGTTGCGTCGCTCGCCGCGCTCTTTGCTGAGATCGTTATCCTCATTGACCTTGCACCGCCGATCGACGGATTCTTGGCCTTCGCGCCCGCAGGCCAGGCTGAAATGGCAATCCTGGCGATCGTAGCCGGTGCCGATTTGGGTTTCGTTGTTTTGCATCATGTCACTCGGGTGTTCTTCATCCTCACGTGTTCGCCGATTGCAGCGCGACTTCTTGGGTTCACGAACTCAAAGAAGAAGGAGTAACCCAATGCGAAAAATGGCAGATCGAAGCATCCGTTCATTGCCCCAAAGATCAGCCCAGCGATCCCGCGGCCTATTCGGGCTCAGACAGCTTCGCTTCTGTCAGACAATCCGTTCAGCCGCGGCAAAATCTACCCCATACTGACCAACCCTGTGTATCGCGGCCTGATCTGGCACAAAAGGCAGGCCTTCGCAGGTCGGCATGGGGCAATTGTCGATGAAGACCTCTGGGCCAGCGAGCAAGAACAACTCGAATCAGCCCGTGGACGACGGCGGGGTGCATCAGGGCAACCGAGACAATCGCGCCATACGGCAAAAGATCAGGCCACTCGGTCCGCCTTTGTCCGCGACAGGACGTTGCAAGCCGCGGAAGATACGCGGGAATTCAGACCAAAACGGACATGGGAAAATGAGACTGGGGTAAGTGGCGGACTGGGGAGGATTCGAACCCCCGACCCCTTGATTCGTAGTCAAGTACTCTATCCAGCTGAGCTACCAATCCGCGTATCGGGGGATTTAGACCCGGTTGTGACCTGATGCAAGGCCCAAATCAGATTCTTTGTCATTCTGCGCCGGGGCGAGCGCAAGGTTCTCTTTCGGTAGCAGGACCATGAATGTCGTTCCCTGCGCGTCCGTCCTTTGAAGTTCAAGCCGCCCGCCGTGACCGCGGATCAAATCGGCCGCGATCACAAGGCCCAGGCCAGAGCCGCCTTTTCGTACACCGCCCTGAAACGGCTTGAACAGATGTTCCTGCGCTTTTTGAGGCAGACCCGGTCCGGTGTCCGAGATCTTCAACTGCCAGGACTGATCATCCTCACCCGCCTGCAATCCAATCTCGCCGGGTTTGCCAGTGGCCATGATGGCCTGCCGCGCGTTGCGGACAAGGTTAAAGATCACCCGGAACAGTTGCTCACCGTCGGCCCGCAGTGTCATCGACGCGGGAATATCTTCTGAGAACGACAAAGGGTAATCACCCGCCGCAAGCCGTTCACTGTCAATCACGTCGCCGACGATTTGTGCCAGGTTGACGCGGGTGAGCAGGGGCGCGGGTTCATCCACGCGCCCGAAGGCCAGTGTGGTTTCGCAAAGGTTCACCGCGCGGGTGATGGAGTTCACCAGTTTTGGCGCCATCCGCTTGACCAAAGGATCATCGGAGGATTCGATCCGATCCGTAAAGAGCTGTGCCGATGTCAGGATGTTGCGCAGATCATGGCTTACCTTTGCCACTGCCCCGCCCAGCTGGGCCAGGCGTTCCTTTTGCTTCAGCGCGCCGGTCAGTTGCGTCTGCATCATTTGCAGGGATTCCTCGGCGTCGCGCAGTTCCTTCACCCCAGCAGAGGGCGAAATGATCTGGCGCGCATCCTCGGGGGCCTTGGCATAGGATTGCATGTGGTCAACCACCCCTTTGATCGGGCGGACCAGCAGGATTTGCACGGAAAGGAACAAAAGGCTGGCGGTGATGATCGAAATGAAGGCCGACAAAAACAGAATGTTGCGACCGTATTCCAGCAGCGCGCTACGGAGCGGCATTTCATTCATGGTGATTTCAATCAACAGCCCACCGTCGCGCACCGGGTTGCCGATCACGCGCACGATCCGTTCTTTCGTGTCAACCAAAGTGCCAAGGGCATCCATGATCAATGTCATGCTGCCGGGATCGCGCATGTCGTAGGTTGCCGTAATCGGCGAGGGGATCGGCGAAGACAGCGCCAGTTGCCGCATTTCATCGCGGCGCAGCACCACGTTATACACCTCGGCGTTGCGCAGCAGCTCCACCTCAAGCGCTGGGCTGAGCATATCGTCTGCCTCAAGCGCGAGCGAGGCTATCTGCGCACGCTCAAGTCGCGCCAAAAGATAGTCTTCGCGGAACCGGGCAACGGAAGGCACGAAGATAAAGACCTCGGCCAGCATCACGAAAATCACCGTGAGGATCAAAAAGCGACCTGAAAGTGAATTTATCATTCTACCTCGCTGAGGCCTACGGCAGCCACCGCTGCACGACGCCTACAACACGCTTTACCGTAGGGTTCTCAAATAGTCTCGGACTAAAGTAAGCGCCCGCGGCCCGTTTGTTAACCTCACTGACGGTCGGATAGGGCAGAACGGTGCTGGCAATCGCTGACATCTTCATCTTGTTGGCGATGGCCATGGCCCACATCCCGATCAGTTCCCCCGCCAGATGACCCGCGATGGAGGCCCCGATGGGGCGCCCCTTCACGACCATCACCTTGATCAGGCCTCTGGTCTTGCGTTCGGCGATCAGGCGATCGTTGTGGTGGAATTCAAAGCGCACGACTTCGAGCGCGCCACCGAATTTTCGTGTCGCCTGTTCTTGGGTCAGACCGACCTGCGCCAGCTCAGGGTCCGTATAGGTTGCCCATGGAATATGGTCTGTGCGTTGCCTGGACGGCAGGCCCAACAGCATGGACCGGATCAGCACGCCAGCGTGGTAGCCAGCGACGTGGGTGAATTGCAGGCCACCGGCGACATCGCCCGCCGCATAGACCTTTTTGTTGGAGACAGACCGCAGATCGGCGCCAACTTTCAGGCCCGCGCGATCATAGGCGACGCCACCGGCATCCAGATCCAGCTTGTCTGTGTTCACTTTGCGCCCAACCGCCATCAGCAGGTGAGAGCCGGTAAAATCGCCCTTTGGTGTATGCACTGTGATTGCGTCGCCCTTGCCGCTGATCTTTTCGGCCTGGGCGTCCTCGACGATGTTGATCCCTTCGGCGCGCAGGTTTTCCAACACAATCGCGGCCATCTCGGGGTCGTCCTTGCCAAAGGCCTTCAGGCCTTCGATCACGGTCACTTCACATCCCAGGCGCCGGTGGGCCTGCGCCATTTCCATGCCGATCGGGCCACCTCCAATGACAAGCAGATGCTTGGGTTTTTCCCGCAATTCAAAGATGTCTTCATTGGTGTAATAGGTGACATCCTCAATCCCGGGGATTGGCGGGACAAAGGGCCGAGAGCCTGTCGCCACCACAAAGCGGCGGGCCGTGATGATGGTGTCACCCGCCTGCACTTCGGTTTTTGAGATGAAACGCCCGAATTCTTCAATGACCTGTACACCCAGCCCTTCAAAGCGTTCAACGCTGTCCACCGGGGCAATGGTTGCAATCACCTCATGCACATGGTCCTTGGCGGCAGCGTAATCGACCTGCGCCGTAACTTCGCCGACCCCATATTTCGCGCCATGGGACATGGCGTAGGCTTGTTTGGCGGATGCGATCAGCGCTTTGGACGGCACGCAACCGTAATTCAGGCAGTCGCCACCCATCTTGTGCCCTTCCAGCAGGACCACTTTGGCGCCCATCTGAACCGCACCCGCTGCGATGGACAAACCGCCCGAGCCGCCGCCGATGATGCAGATATCTGTCTTGATCCGGTTCATGGTCAAAGGCCTTTCTTGCCGCGGATGGCGTTGATCGCGATCGGCAGGGCGGCCAGAAGGCAAAGGCCGATGATCGGCAGGATGATCTGCGGTTCAAAGATGATGCCAAGGTTCGGGGTCTCGCCTCGGGCAAAGACCTCTCCCAGGCCGGCACCAACGGAGGTATAGACCAGGCCGCCGGGGATGATCCCGATAAAGGTCGAAACAACAAAGCGATGCAGCGGCACCTCAAGGAAAGAGGGGATCAGATTGGCAAGAAAGAAAGGAACCGCAGGCACCAGACGGATCAAAAACAGCATCGACCATTGATTGTCGTCAATCCCGTCCTTGATCTTCTTGACCACACCATCTGAGCCTTCCAGCTTTTTGCCCAGGTTTTCACCAAAGCCCCAGCGGGCAGCAAGAAAGATCGCGGTTGCACCGATGGTGGCCCCGGTGATGTTGAACAGCACGCCTGGAAACGTCGCAAAAAGAAAACCACCGGTCAGCGTGGCGATAGTTGCACCCGGCAGGGAGAAGGCAACGATCACCACATAAGCCGCAACAAAGACAAGCACCGTCAGCATGTAATTGGCGTCCCGGAAGGACAGCAGCGCTTCGCGGTTCTCCGCAAGGGCCTGGAAGCTCAGGTAATCGCGCAGGAAAAACGCGCCGAAGAGCGCGACAATAGCAATGGTGATCAGCGGCAGTTTCTTCAGTATTGGATTGGTTGGCGCTTCCGTCATATTTGTCATCTTTCGCGTCCCTTGGGTGTTCCGGTCGTTGCAGGTTAGATGAACCGAACCGGCCTTCCGCGATACCCACTTCACAGCCCATTGATGCAAAGCCCCCCTCATGTTTCAGTTTTGTGGGGGTGGCCAGTGAAGATTGAAACATTTGGCGCGCACTAAATATGGCAAATGTTGCAGTTTCACCCCCCGTGCCGCGTTGACATGGTGCCAGCCCCGCTCTAAAGGACGGGTCTGAAATGTCATTCGGCTTCGAATCCCTGTCGTGGGTTTGGCCATCAACCGGAGAGCTCGCGATGAAGCGCACGTTCCAACCATCAAACCGGGTTCGCAAGAACCGCCACGGATTTCGCGCGCGCATGGCCACCAAGGCCGGTCGCAAGATCCTGAACAATCGTCGCGCCAAAGGCCGCGCGAAGCTGAGCGCGTAAGCGCCGCCAGCGTTTTGACCGATTTGAAACCGCCGGTTGGGCCTGTGAAAGGCACTCCGGCGGTTTCCGTTTGCGTGCTGACCAAACGTGCCGATTTTGTCCGCGCGTCCCACGCCCGCCGTCAAGGAACCCCCGGTATCCACCTGCAAGGCCGCAAGCGCACTGAGGGCGAAGCAGATGGCGTCCGCGTCGGCTTTACCTGCTCCAAAAAGGTCGGCAATGCCGTCGCGCGCAACCGCGCCAAACGGCGCTTGCGCGAGGCCGCCCGCATCGTTTTGCCCGAACTGGGCCGCGATGGCTGGGATTATGTGCTTGTGGGTCGCAAAGACACCACCGCGACCCTATCTTTTGAGACGCTGGTGGCCGATCTGCGCCGCGCGATGAAAAAGGTCCATGGATGAGCCCGTTTGCTTATATCGTTTCTCTGCCCGTCCGGGCGTACCGCGCGGTTCTTTCACCTTGGGTGGGAATGAGCTGCCGGTATCATCCCACATGTTCTGCATACGCGCTGGAAGCGCTCGAGAAACATGGGGCGATCAAGGGCAGTTATCTGACGATCCGCCGCATCCTGCGCTGCCACCCTTGGGGTGGATCAGGAATTGACAACGTCCCGGACTAAGATTTTTCGGCGAAAAATCTTGGATGAGAAAAAGAAATTTCGCCGAAATTTCTTTGCTTCTCTTTTTCGAATGAAATCGTCACTGCGCCGCTATTCAGGCCATAGCGCGTGATTTGGGCCCGACAATGCACCCAATCATCGGCTTCTCTGAGACGGACCGAATGAACCACGTCGTAAGAACTCACACCTAGGCAGCGATCCGGCGTTCTGGCATATCGGGGCCATGTTAGATGAAACCGAAATCCACCCGCTTTTCCACGGTGCGCCCTCCACGACCGAGTTCAAGAAACTGCGCAAGCGTGTTGTGCGCAGCACCCGCGAGGCGATCGAACAATACGGCATGATCGAAAGGGACGCGAAATGGCTGGTTTGTTTGTCCGGGGGCAAGGACAGCTACACGCTCCTGGCGGTCCTGCATGAACTGAAATGGCGCGGCCTGCTCCCGGTAGAGCTGGTGGCCTGCAATCTCGATCAGGGCCAGCCTGGGTTTCCGGCGACAGTGCTGCCCGAGTTCCTTGAAAGGATGGGCGTCCCGCACCGCATTGAATATCAGGACACCTATTCCGTCGTCATGGACAAGGTTCCGCAGGGCCGGACATTTTGCGCGCTCTGTTCTCGTCTGCGGCGGGGCAATCTCTATCGCATTGCACGCGAAGAAGGGTGTTCGGCGGTCGTGCTGGGCCACCACCGCGATGATATCCTGGAGACATTCTTCATGAACCTGTTTCATGGCGGTCGATTGGCCACGATGCCGCCCAAGCTGGTTAATGAAGAAGGGGATTTGTTCGTCTATCGCCCGCTTGCGCATGTCGCCGAGGCGGATTGCGAAAAATTTGCCAAAGCCATGAATTACCCCATCATCCCTTGTGACCTATGCGGATCGCAGGACGGGTTGCAGCGTCAGCAGGTCAAGCAGATCCTCGATGGGTGGGAAAGGAACAGCCCCGGCCGCCGCCAGGTCATGTTCCGGTCCCTGATGAACGCGCGGCCGTCGCATCTGCTGGATCCAAACCTGTTTGATTTCGCGGGATTGCAGAGACCCGGCCCTGGCAAGCACAGCGACGCTGAAAAAATCATGACCTGAGCCCACCGCAGATAGGTTCTGTCTGGGCCTCCCGCTGGCTTGTGGTTCTTTCATATGCATGCAATTCTCACAATGTGGCAAGACTAAGGAAACCTCTTGCACGTTGAAGGTGGGGAATACTGCGACGCCAATGAAAAAAGGTGGATAGATTGTTGCTGAAACTCGTACAATTCAGCGATACGCGAAGCAAACTCCCAAGTTTTGCCAGTTTTGGATGTTTTCATCGGCAAACCACCAACTAAGAATGCCCTCGCGGGCTGCTGGAGCAATGACCTGACATGATCACGAGAATCGCCACGACAATATTTTGTTCGATTGCACCCGTCGCGCTTTTTGCGCAGTCCGTCGAACTGCGTTCCGCCGATGAATTTATCAACGTCGCAGGCGAGATCGTCGGGTACAACGGCGTGATGGTTCAGGTTGAAACAACCGTCGGTCTGGTTGCTGTCCCTGCATCAGAGGTCATCTGCTATGGGGATGGCTGCAGTGAACTTTTCGCATCAAATCCATTCGGCCTGACAGCAGAGGCGTTTGAGGATGTTGTAACGGACACGCCGGCGGAGGTTGTCGTGGCTGGCGATGATCTCGCGGTCGGGTTTGCGGTTTCGAGTTATGAGACCTTGCACCGCACGATTACCGGCGCCTATGCCGTCACCACCCCGGGCGACACCCGTGTTGTATTGACAGCGGTTGGTGAATTGCTGCTTGAGGACCCAGCGACAGGAGAGTCTGCCGATCTGGTCGTAAGCACATCAGACGCGCCACCCGACATCACGATTGAAGCCGTGTCGCTGAACGGGACTTCCTCTGTTGACTACGACGGTGCTTCCGCCTGGGCGACGAGAGCGGATCCAACGTATCAAATGCTTGGCCTGAAGTCTTTTTCAGTGATTGTTGCGCCAAACGCGGGAATTTCAGAGATCTCGATCAATGATCTTGCGCGTATTTATGCCGGTGAGATTACCAACTGGTCGCAGATCGGTGGGGCAGATGTCTCTGTTCTACCGCTCCAATTGCCGTCAAACACCGAGACCGGCATCGAACTCCGGCGGTTGGTGATGGAGCCCGCAGGCAAAGACATCGCCGCCACGGTTCTGACAATGTCGAACGAGGCAGGTGTGGCGGGGTCGATCAATCAATTTCCCGGCAGCGTGAGCGTGGTCAGCGCAGAAAATGCGGATGATGCGCTTGTCGTCAATGTGATGGGCACCTGCGGGATTACGGTCGCGCCGACGCCTTTCAACATTGTCTCGGGAGACTATCCATTGGTGCGTCCGATCATGGCCAGATACAACGCAAGGCCCAGCACCGGGCTGATTACAGAGGTCTTTGATTTTGCCTCCGGGCAGGTTGCGCAGCGCCTGGTAGAAAACGAAGGTTTCATCAACCATGGTGCGATCATGATGGATCCAGCCAAGAAAAATGCCCGCCTGAGCGGTCTGCTTGAGGCATCACTGGACGATGCGCAACGCGCCGCAGCCGCGCAGATGTTCCAGGTTCTGTTTGATGCAAACCGGCTCTCGCCAACAATGACAGGCGGCCCGGCTAGCGGCCCCGAAGGGGCGTGGAACCGGGCGATGTTGTTGAATGTGCTTGGTCTCCTGGACAATCCTGATAACGCGGGCCGCGAGATTATCTTTGCAGGATTCGGCCAAAGCGCCAGCGGAAGCGCTGCCGCGATTGAGGCATCGGTCGCGGTGGCGGCTGAATTCAAGACGCTGCTCGAGACTGTCGCCGCAGATGCGCTCGCTTCCGGGAACTATTCGGTTTCTTCTTACGGATTTGGCAATGTGTCCCCGGCCACCTGCGTGGACGGTCAGGTCGCCGGCTCTGAATATACGCGGGTTGAGGTCTGGATCCGTTAACCGGGTATTCCGTCAATAGACCCGCTTTTGTCCCAGCCATTTTCGGTGGGGTCCCGGGTTTTCCGGGGCTGGATTGTGTGACCGCGAACCGCAGGCGCAATCACCGGCCTTTCCTCAGGGCTCGCTATTGGTAAACACATGGCGTGATATCGCTTAGCAGCCGCTCGGATGCTGTTGTATCGCCTATCCAAAGGGTGCAAATCGTCGCCCGGACACATAGGTAAGAAACATGAAAAAACGTATCCTGTACTTCTTCGCGGCGCTGGCATTGACGCTCACCGCTGGGGCGGCATCGGCCCAGCAACTCAGCCTTGGCCAGATATCAGCCTATCTGAACCAGCTGCAGACAGCGCAGGGTGGATTTACGCAGATCAATGCTGACGGCACCCTGAGCACCGGGCAGATCTATATCAAACGCCCTGGGCGCATCCGGTTCGAATACAATGCGCCCTCCGATGCTTTGGTCATGGCTGGCGGAGGTCAGCTGGCCATCTTTGATGCACGTTCGAACACCGGTCCTGATCGCTATCCGTTGAACCAGACCCCGCTGAGCATCATTTTGCAGAGCGATGTCGATCTGGCGCGGTCGGGCATGGTCACTGATGTCGTCTCGGAGGGCAGCACCACGACAGTGACCGCCCAGGACCCAGCGAGCCCGAGTTCCGGCAGCATGCAGATGGTGTTTACCGCCAATCCCATCGAATTGCGTCAGTGGATCGTCACAGATGAGCTGGGAACTGAAACGACGGTGATCCTGAACGATCTCATCTCGGGCGGTGCGATCCGGGATATCCTGTTCAATATTCAGGCTGAAACCCGCAAACGCGGCAACTAGGCGCTGCGATCAGGGTGGTCCGATGGGCGGCGCTGCCTGCGCCGCCCTTCCTGCTTTATCTCTTGCGACAGGAGCGCAACTGCTGGTCATACATCACCGCGCGGGCCTCAACCTCGCCAGCGATCCGGATCAGCCAGCTCTTGGACCGCCAGGTGCCTCGCATGAAACCTGCCCGGCCATCGTGATAGGCCAGATACTGATTGCGGGTGTCGTAGATAGGCACGCCGGTTTGTTCGGTGGTCTGCATCATGTACCACCCCATAAAATCGGCGGCATCGCGAATATTGTCGCGTCGTGCGCGGCGCCCACCGGGGCCATCCTGATACTCTTTCCATGTGCCGTCCAAGGCCTGGCTATAGCCAAAGGCGGATGACTGGCGACCCACCGGAAGCACGCCCAATGCATACCGATAAGGCGTGCGGTTGTTGCCGATGAATTTACTTTCCTGATAGATGATTGCCATCATCGATGGCACTGGCACACCGTATTTGCGTTCTGCCGCGCGGAATGCACGAAGGTATTCGGGGCGCTCGGACACGATACTGCATGCATTGTCAAGGTTGCGCGGCGCCGAGAAATTCCCGGTTGCGGCGCAGCCTGACAGCAGCAAGAAAAATGTCATGGCGCGAAAGAATTTGCTCATCTGCCTCTCGCTTATCATTGTTTTTTCTGACCATAGCCCGTCGGGCGCGTTCTGTGAATCCCCAAGGCAGCGCGATCAGATCACAAAAGCGAGGATAAGCGGCATTGCAACGACCGACAGCAGGGTTGAAGCCACGACCAGACCAGCAACGGGTTGTGCGTCTGCCCCATATTTTTCGGCCAACAGATAAGACGCGACCGCAACAGGCGTCGCCAACTGGAGGATCAAGACGCCGCCCGCGATCGGATCAAGCCCGAACCATGTCGCCACGGCCCATCCCGCGGTCGCACAGATGATCAGCTTGACCGCCGACAGGATGGCGGCCTGCGACATTGCCCTGGTCTCCAGCCGTGCCACGGCGACCCCCAGCGTTATCAGCATCAGCGGAATAGCCATCTGTCCGACCAGGAAAATGGCGTTTGTCAGGAACTGTGGCGTTTCCCACCCTTGCCACAGGAACAAGGCACCCAGCAATGTCGCGCCGACCAGTGGCTCTTGCACAACACGTCTGAACGAACCCACGCCTGCCACCATCCAGATGCCGATGGTAAATGTCAGCACCGCCGAGATCGCAAAGACCACCACAGCATACCCAAGGCCGACGTCACCGAAGGCAAACAGCGCCAGCGGAAGGCCGAGGTTGCCCGTATTGCCGAAAATCAGCGGCGCAAGATAGGTTTGAACATCCAGCCCGGCCAGCTTTACAACAGCAAAAATTCCAATAATCACAAGCCCATAAGCAACGAATGTCGCCACAGAAAGCGCGGCGAGCGCTTGTGGCTCGGCCTCGATATTCATCAACGCCACAAAAATCAGGCTTGGCACTGCCAACGTCATGGCCATGCGCGTGACGAACTCGACCCGGTATTCAAACCCCAGCCTGACCCAGACAAAACCCACAGATGCGAGGAGGAAAACCGGCGCAGTGATGTTGAGGACCGTCAGGGCAAGGTTCACAGTCTGTTTCCTTTAAATTCGTGTCGCAGGCGTGGACTTTGCACCTGCAGAAGACTTATAAGGTTCACAAGTAGGAAGACCATGTTCAAAACGCGCGCGAAATATCATCTGGGCCAGGTTGTCCGGCACCGCAAGCACCCTTTCCGGGGTGTTGTGTTTGACGTGGACGCCATGTTTTCGAACACTGACGAATGGTATGATGCCATTCCAGAAGACAGCCGGCCCAAAAAGGACCAGCCCTTCTATCACCTGCTGGCTGAAAATGGTCAGAGCTTCTATGTCGCCTATGTCTCTGAACAGAACCTTGTCGCGGATTATTCGGGCGAGCCTGTTGACCACCCCGATCTCGGTGATCTTTTTGGCCCGTTCGAGGATGGTCAGTATCCTTTGCAGGTCCAGCTGAACTAACCGTAAGAACGCCCCTCTTTTTTGTCGGGACACGGCATGGTTCTGTGTGTCTGCACTGCCCAGAGGGGTGGTCATCGCGGCGTGTCATGTTACATCCAGCGGCAAGATCGAAAGGATGTTCTTGATGCTTGTTGTCGTTTCCCCGGCCAAATCTCTCAACATGGACCCGGTTGAGTTGCCCGCCACTGCGCCTGATTTTCAACAGGATGCGGTGCGCCTGTCCAAGACAGCGCGGAACCTGAGCCTGAAGGACCTCAAAGGATTGATGAGCATCTCGGAAGATCTTGCCCGCCTGAACCGCGATCGGTTCAGGGTCTTTGCGGCGGAACCGGCTGCGGAGGCCACGAAGCCCGCCGCGCTGGCGTTCAATGGCGATACATATCAGGGGCTGGAGGCCAGGACCCTGACCGAGGATGATCTGGCATGGGCGCAGGATCACCTGCGTATTCTGTCGGGGCTTTACGGCCTGCTGCGCCCGTTGGATGCGATCCAGCCCTATCGTCTGGAAATGGGCAGCCGTCTGAAAACCCGGCGCGGCAAGACGCTCTATGATTATTGGGGTGATATAATTGCCAAAGCACTCCATGCGCAGGCCGAAGCGGTCGGCACCGATACACTGATCAACTGCGCCAGTCAGGAATACTTCGGCGCGGCGGACCGCAAGGCACTCAGGCTGCGGGTGGTCACGCCGGTTTTCATGGAGATCAGGGGCGACAAGCCACGCATCGTCAGCTTTTTTGCCAAGCGCGCGCGCGGCGCCATGGCCCGTTTCGTGATCGAAAACCGTGTGACTGTGCCTGACGAAATCAAGGGTTTCACCAGCGGTGGCTACGCCTATGACCCGGATTTATCGGCAGGGGACAAATGGGTTTTCCTCCGTGATGACCCAAGCTGATCGGCGTTAAAAATCCGCTGCGATCCGCATGTCGCGCAACGGGCGGACCGCCTTGATCGATGTTTCGTAAAGAGGGTCAGCTTTGTAGGCCGCAAGCGCCTTGGCACTGTCAAACTCGGCATAGACGATCACATCCACCTCGGATGACAGCGCATCGCTTTGGGTGTTCTGACGCACCTCAAAGCAGCGGCTATGCGGGATCGCGGAAAGCACCTCCAGCCCGGCCATGATCCGCGGGATATCTGCCTTGTCCCGGGCGCTGAATAATACGACGTGGCGAAGGGTGGGGCGTGTGGTCACGGGGCGCGGCTTCTCATCGGATGGCGTTGCCAGTTAGAAGCACGCTGTTCCCTTAACCACAAGGGCCTGACCTGCGTTAAATCCGCTCAATCGCCAGCGCAATGCCCTGGCCGCCCCCAATGCACATCGTGATCAGGGCGCGTTTGCCACCGATCCGCTCCAATTCATACATGGCCTTGACCGTGATGATGGCCCCGGTTGCGCCAACAGGGTGTCCCAGCGCAATTGCGCCGCCATTGGGGTTCACGCGGGCCGGATCAAACCCCAATTCCCGGGAGACGGCCAGCGCCTGCGCCGCGAAGGCCTCGTTTGATTCGATCACATCGAAATCATCGACCGTCAGTTTCGTCTTGACCAGAAGGTTGGCAACCGCCGGGACCGGGCCAATGCCCATCACCTCTGGCCTTACACCGGCGTGGGCATAACCCAGGATGCGGAATGTCGGCTTCAGACCAGCCGTTTCTGCCGCCTCCGCCGTTGCCAGCACCACCGCAGCAGCACCATCGTTCAGGCCCGAGGCGTTTCCGGCGGTGACAGACCCGTCTTTCTGGAAAGCAGGGCGCAGACCGGACAACGCCTCTGACGTGGTTGCCTTGGGGTGTTCATCCGTCATGAAATCCACCATCTCACGGCGGCGCTTGACAGGTACGGGCGTGATCTGGCTGTCAAAGTGCCCAGCCGCAATCGCAGCCGCCGCGCGTTCCTGGCTTTGCAGGGCAAAGGCATCCTGATCGGCGCGGCTGATGTCATGCTCACCGGCGACGTTTTCTGCCGTCACGCCCATATGCCCGGTGCCGAAGGGGCAATTGAGCGCGCCCAGCATCATGTCCTGGGTGCGGACATCGCCCATTTTGGCCCCCCAGCGCTGATCCGAGATGATGAACGGAGACCGGCTCATGTTTTCGGACCCGCCCGCAAGGCCAAAGTCCGCATCGCCCAGCATCAGCGACTGCGCGACCGACACGATGGCCTGCACACCCGAGCCACACAGGCGGTTGACGTTCATCGCAGGCGTGGTTTCCGGCACGCCCGCGTTCATGGCGGAAACCCGGCTGAGATACATGTCCTTGGGCTCGGTGTTGATGACATGGCCAAAGGCCACATGACCCACCTGCGCGCCTTCCACGCCCGATCGCTCGAGCGCGGCCTTGGCGGCGATCGTGCCTAAATCAATCGGCGCCGTTCCTGCCAGCGCACCCCCAAAGGTCCCAATCGCGGTGCGCGCACCACCCAGGATTACGATATCGGTCATGTCGGCTCCTCCATTCCTTGTTGCGGGGACTTTAATGCAGCAGGCGAAAAGGAACAGGGCAACGTGGCGGCAAAAGGGGAAATCTGCGGGTCTGACCATAATCGCCTGCTGCGTCGCCCAGAGAGCGATCCTGCCGGCACCCTGACCGCGTTCACCATCGCCCGATTTCGCTGGCTCAGGGCTTTATCTGCCCCACAGACGTTTCCTTCCCGGCCCGGTGTGCTACGTCTGAGTGAGGATAAGACAATCATGCTGCTGACCGTTCAGGATATTCACAAAACCTATCAGACCGCAGATGGCCCATTTACGGTGCTGCGCGGGATAGATCTGACCCTGCAAGCGGGCGAGACGCTCGCTCTGACCGGTGAATCAGGGAGTGGCAAAAGCACGTTGCTCCATCTGATTGGCGGATTGGATACCCCGGATCAGGGGCGGATCGTGCTGCAGCAACAGGATATCGCCGCACTTGATGACAACGGGCGCGCCGCTTTGCGCCGTGGGACGGTTGGCGTGGTCTTTCAGCAGTTCAACCTGATCCCCAGCTTGCGCGTGGCGGATAACATTTCCTTTCAGGCGCGCCTGGCAGGGCGGCACGACCCGACATGGGAGGCAACCCTGGCCGACCGCATGGGCCTGACGTCGCAATTGCGCAAATATCCCGAACAGCTTTCAGGTGGACAGCAGCAGCGCGTGGCGATTGCCCGGACCCTGGCCGCAAGGCCGCGCCTTGTTCTGGCCGATGAACCCACCGGAAATCTGGACGAGGCGACGGCGGCGGTTGTTCTTGATCTGATGCTGGAACTGGTCGCCGAGACAGGCGCGGGGCTGCTGATGGTCACACACTCTGGCAATCTTGCAAACCGCATGTCGCGCCGCCTGCACCTGCGCGCAGGCCAGGTCGCATGACGCGCGCGACCATGCAGGCCTTGCTGTCGCATTGGTGGCGCAATCCGCTGCAGCTTTTTACTTTGCTCGCTGGGCTGGCACTGGCCACAGCACTTTGGTCGGGGGTGCAGGCCGTGAACGCCGAAGCGCGCGCCAGTTATGATGCCGCTGCCGCCACACTGGGCGAAGGGCAATATGACAGGCTTGTGCGCCGCGACGGGCAGCCGATGGCGCAAGACACTTTCGTGCAATTGCGCCGCGCCGGCTGGCAGGTCAGCCCGGTTGTCCAGGGGCGTCTGGACGAGGTACGCATCGTCGGGGTCGAGCCGCTGACAGCGCCGGGTGGGATCGCCCCGATCGCGCCGGTCGAAGGGGCAGGCTTGGCCGCCTTTCTGTCAGAGGAGGGCCAGCTATTTGCCAATGCAGAAACGGCGGCGCAACTGTCCGGGCTGAACGTGACCATCATACCCCAAGCCGCCCCCGCGACAGCCGTGACCGATATTGGCTTTGCGCAGCGTTTGCTGGCGAAACCGGGCCAGATTGACAGCCTGATTGTGCTGCCCGGGCAGCCAAGGGGACGGGCGAACCTTGATGCAATCGCGCCAGAGCTGACGGTGCAGCCCGCGCAGCAAGGCAGCGACATCGAACGGTTGACCGATAGCCTTCATCTTAATCTTTCGGCCTTTGGGCTGCTCTCCTTTGCCGTTGGCATTTTTATCGTGAACGGCGCCATCGGCCTCGCCTTTGAGCAACGCCGCCCGGTAGTACGGACCTTGCGCGCGCTGGGCCTGCCGATGCGACAGTTGATCCTCTTGATGGGTGCCGAACTGATGATCTTTGCCCTGATCGCGGGCGTGGTCGGGGTGGCGCTGGGATATGTCATCGCAGCGCTCTTGCTGCCGGATGTCGCGGCGACGTTGCACGGGCTTTATGGCGCGGATGTCTCTGGCACGCTGCAACTGCGGCCGGTCTGGTGGGTGTCGGGTCTGGCGATCGCGCTGGGCGGCACCATGATCGCGGCCAGTGGTGCGCTTTTTCAGATGGCAAAGATGCCGTTGTTGGCAACAGCACATCCGCGCGCACTTGCCATGGCGGCAGGCAGACGGGCGGTCGTGCTAGGGGTCGCGGCGGCGGCTCTGCTGAGCATCGCGGGAGGAATGATGGTCTCTGCCAAGGGGCTGATCGGTGGGTTCATCCTGCTCGCGGCGCTCCTGATCGGGGCCGCGCTCGCCTTGCCGCTGGTTCTGGACCGTTTCCTCGCGGCCATGAGCAAATCGGCAAGATCGATCACAGCCCAATGGTTCTGGGCCGACACGCGCCAGCAACTGCCGGGTCTGTCCTTGGCGCTGATGGCGCTGCTTCTGGCGATGGCTGCAAATGTCGGGGTCACCACGATGGTGTCGAGTTTCCGGCTGACCTTTGCAGGTTTTCTGGATCAGCGTCTTGCCTCTGAACTTTATGTGCGGACTGAAAGCGACGCGCAGTCGGCGGCCTTGATCGCATTTGCCGAGACGCGCACCGATGCCATCCTGCCGATCCAGAGCGCCGAGACCCAGATTGCCGGACAACCGGCCGAGGTCTTTGGCCCCCGCGACCACGCTACCTATCGTGACAACTGGGTACTTTTGCAGCAGGCCGCAGGGGCCTGGGACACGACATTTGGCGGCCAGACCGTGTTGATCAACGAACAGCTTTCGCGCCGTGCGGGCCTAGAGGTGGGCGATGAAGTGGTCTTGCAGGGAACCTCCTTTGCCATTGCCGGCATTTATGGCGACTACGGCAATCCCATCGGACAAGCGGTGCTGGGCGAGGATATCTTTGCCGCGCTGTTCCCCGCCGCGACACCGCAGCGCTTTGGCCTTCGGATGGATCCAAAGGCGGTGCCTGACTTCGTGGCCGGGTTGGAGGCCACCACCGGTATTCCGGCAATGCAGGCCGTCAATCAGGCCGGGATCAAGGCGATCTCGATGGAAATCTTTGAACGGACCTTCACGGTGACGGCGGCGCTCAATGTGCTGACCCTTGCGGTCGCCGGTTTCGCCATATTGATGAGCCTGCTGACCTTGGCCGGCATGCGCGTGCCGCAATTGGCCCCGGCATGGGCGATGGGCATGACGCGCCGCCAAATCGGCAAACTGGAGTTGCTGCGCGCCGTCATGCTGGCTTTGCTGACGGCAGTGGTCGCCTTGCCGCTGGGCCTTGCGCTGGCCTGGGCCTTGCTGGCAGTCGTCAATGTGGCGGCCTTCGGGTGGAAACTGCCCATGTTCCTGTTCCCGCTGGCCTATGCCCGTCTGGGCCTTTTTGCCTTGCTGTCCGCAGCCCTTGCCGCGCTATGGCCAGCGCGCCGTCTGGCCCGCACCCCACCTGCCGATCTGCTGAAGGTGTTTTCCAATGAACGTTAAAGCGCTGCTTTTGGCGATCGCCCTGCCTGTCGCTGCATTTGCTCAGGGCTTTGCCGGGCTTGGCACCGACGCAGAAGGGTTCGCCGTGCCCCGACCGAACCCGCAGTTCGACTTTCCCGCAGACCATGGCGCGCACCCCGATTACCGGATCGAATGGTGGTATGTAACGGCAAACCTGACATCCGAAGATGGCACGCCTTATGGGCTGCAATGGACGCTTTTCCGTTCGGCCCTCGCGCCTGAGGATGGCGAGGGATGGACTGCCCCGCAATTCTGGATGGGCAACGCGGCGGTTACGACGCCAGACAATCACTATGTGGGCGAACGGCTGGCGCGGGGCGGTATTGGACAGGCCGGGGTGATCGCCGACCCGTTCGAGGCCTGGATTGATGACTGGATGCTGAAAGGTGATTGGCAGACGATGCGGATGACCGCCAGCGCACCAGATTTTGCCTATGATATGACCCTCACCGCCGAAGGGCCGCTGATTTTTCATGGCGATTCTGGCTATTCGGTGAAATCCGCCACGGGGCAGGCTTCTTACTACTATTCGCAACCGTTCTTTGCGATTGAAGGCGTGCTGCAACTGCCCGAGGGCGATATCCCGGTTAGCGGCAATGCCTGGCTGGACCGCGAATGGTCATCGCAACCCCTTGCCGACAATCAAACCGGGTGGGACTGGTTTTCACTTTCGTTCGATGACGGGAACAAATTGATGGGGTTTCGGTTGCAGCAAACCGATGGCGACAACTACACCTCGGCCACCTGGATCACCCCTGACGGCAAGGCGACACCCTATCCTGATGGAGCCTTGATCGCGACACCCCTGGCACTGAATGACAATGATATTCCGGTGCGCTGGCGCGTTGAACTACCCGCACAGGGTGTTGATGTGACCGTCGCGGCGATCAATGACAACGCATGGATGGCAACGAGCATCCCCTATTGGGAAGGGCCGGTGACCGTCAGCGGCAGCCGGGATGGCATTGGATACCTGGAGATGACAGGGTATGACTGACTGGTTTGAAACCACCGATGGGATCTGGAAAAAGGTCTGGAGCGCATTGGACCAAGGGGTCTCTGACGTCAGCCACCCCGCACGTCTTCCGACATTCGCCACCGTGTCGCCCGATGGCTGGCCCCAGGCGCGGACCGTTGTTCTGCGCTCGGCTGACCGCAAAACCGGGAAGGTTACGGTTCACACCGATCTCTTTTCCGACAAGATCAGGAGCCTGCGGGCGCAGCCACGCGCTGCGCTCCATATTTGGGACCCCAAAGAGGATCTGCAAATTCGTTTGCAGGCCGAGGTGACGATCTTGTCGGGGCCAGACACCCGCCTGTTATGGGACCAGACCCCCGATCATGCGCAACAGTCCTATGGCGTGATCCCGCCGCCCGGCACGCCGATTGAAAATGCGCTGGCCTATGGCAAAACCCCTGATCCAGACAGTTTTGCAGTGCTGGATTGCACCATCACCGCCATCGACGCCGTGCATCTGGGTGCCGATCACCGTCGTGCCTGTTTCTCACGTGTGGGTCATTGGCAGGGACAGTGGCTTTCCCCCTGATCCTCCGCCCGCTACAACGGCGCCATGAACAGCTTACCCCTCACCCGAGACCTTGTGTTGATTGGCGGCGGACATACCCACGCGCTGGTACTTCGCCGGTGGGGGATGACCCCTTTGCCGGGCGTGCGGGTGACTGTGATCAACCCGGGCCCGACTGCGCCGTATTCTGGGATGCTGCCGGGGTTTGTGGCGGGGCATTACACCCGCGATGAGCTGGATATCGATTTGGTCAAGCTGGCGCGGTTTGCCGGTGCGCGGCTGATCAATGGCTATGCCACAGGCATTGATACAAAGGCGCAGACAGTCCACATTCCGGGCCGTCCGCCAATAGCCTACGACGTCGCCGCAGTCGATGTCGGGATTACCTCAACCATGCCGGACCTGCCAGGGTTTACGACCCATGCGATCCCGGCCAAGCCATTGGGGGTTTTTGCCAGCCGCTGGGACGCCTTTCGCGCGCAGGCTGACGCGCCGCAGATCGCGATTATCGGCGGTGGTGTTGCCGGGGCCGAATTGGCGATGGCGATGGCCCATGCGCTGCGAGACAAACAACCCACTGTCCGTCTCATTGACAGCGGCCGGGTGCTGACGGCGCTTGGTTACAAGGCGCGGCAAAAAATGCTGGCGTCCCTGACCGCCAACCAGATTGAAATCATCGAGGATGCCGAGGTCTCCGAGATTTTCGCAGATGGGATCGTGCTGCGCGATGGTCGCACGATCCGCAGTGATTTCACGACCGGGGCTGCCGGGGCCAAACCACATGACTGGATCGCCGGAACGGGGCTTGAATTGAATGCGGGCTTCATTGCCGTGGACGCCAACCTGCAATCCAGCGCGCCCGAAGTTTTTGCTGTGGGGGACTGCGCGCATCTCAGCCATGACCCTCGCCCCAAGGCGGGCGTCTATGCTGTGCGCGAGGCACCGGTGCTGTTTGATAATCTGCGTGCGGCATTGTCGGGCGGATCGCTACGCCCCTACAGACCGCAGTCAGACTACCTCAAACTGGTTTCGCTGGGCGCAAAATCTGCGCTGGCGGAAAAATTCGGCACGGCGCGCGAAGGGCCGCTCTTGTGGAAGCTCAAGGACTATATTGACCGCAAATTCATGGTGCAGTTTGATACTCTGCCGGTCATGGCTGCACCCAAACTGCCCCGCACCACAGCACTGGGCGTCAAAGAGGCGCTGGGCGACAAGCCAATGTGCGGTGGCTGCGGGGCCAAGGTGGGACGTGCCGCATTGCAGGCCGTCCTGACCGACCAATTCGGCGATGACGCGGCCGAGGTGCAGCCGGGGCAGGTGATGACCACAGATCACCTTCGCGCGCTGACCCATGACCCGGTGTTGATGACCCGCATCGCGGCCGTTCATGCGCTGGGCGATATCTGGGCGATGGGGGCCAAGCCGCAAGCAGCGACCGCCAGTCTGATCCTGCCGCGCATGTCGGCCGCGCTGCAAGAACGGACCATGGCCGAGATCATGACAACCGCATCAGAGGTCTTTGCCAAAGCTGGTGCCCGGATTATCGGGGGGCATTCGTCGCTGGGGGACGAATTGACCATCGGTTTTACGGTGACGGGGCTAACGAAGGCACCAATCACGCTGGCGGGCGCCAAACCCGGCGACAGGCTGATCCTTACCAAACCCATCGGCAGCGGCACGATCATGGCCGCAGAAATGGCAGGGCAGGCCAAAGGGGCCGATGTTATCGCCTGCCTTGATCTGATGGTGCAGGATCAGGGGAAAGCCGCCGCTCTCCTTGGCAAGGCACATGCGATGACGGATATCACCGGCTTTGGGCTGGCGGGGCATCTGCGCGGGATCTGCGATGCCTCTGGCACCGGTGCTGAGTTGGATCTGAACGCAATCCCACTGATGAATGGGGCGATGGAGTTGTCGGCCTCGGGTGTCCGGTCCAGCCTGTTTGAGGACAACCAGTTCGGTGCAGGGCCGATCAACGGACCGGCGATTGACCTGCTGTTTGACCCTCAAACCGCTGGTGGATTGTTGGCCGCGGTGCCGGAGAGGACTGTGGATGCCACGCTCAAGAAATTGCAGGAGGCAGGCTATACCGCCGCTGCGATCGGTGAGATCACCGAAGACCCCGAGATCAGAACGCTCTGATCGCCGCAGCAATCCTGTCGGCCGCCAGTTCCTGACCCGCCTCATCAAGCGTCTCTGCCGCGACCTCGGCCAGTATCTCGCGTTCATCGATGCGGCGGGACTTGGCGTAGGACGGGTCGTAATGCTCGACCATCAAAGCGTGCGACATTTCGACCAAGGCCCCTTGCGCAGACAAAGCCACCCAGTGGTCCACCGTGGCGTGACCGCGCAGGCGGCGCAACGGAAAGAGTTTTTCGCCTACGACCGCCGGGTCTTCGATCACGTCGCGATAGGCTTGGGCCAGATAGGCCGCGCGTGCGGCCAGCGATGCTTTTACGACCACGCGGGGGGCCGTCAGCATCGCGGCCCAGACCGCCGCCGGGATCGTGATGCGCCCGATCTTGCTGCTTTCCGCCTCGATCACGACAGGGCGGGCCGGATCCAGTTCGCCAAGCGCAGCGGCCAACCCGGTTTCAAACGCCTTTTGCGACGGCTGCCCGCCGGGCCTTCCCCCCAAGAGCGAGCCGCGATGACCCGCCAGCCCTTCCAGATCAATCACCTGCACGCCACGCGCTGCCAGACGCGGCAAGATCTCGGTCTTGGCGGTGCCGGTGTATCCATCCAGCAAAATGACCCGATGCGCCAATGGTTCATCATAAAGGCGGGCCTTTACCAAACGTCGAAACGCGGTGTAGCCGCCTTTGACAGTATCAGCTCGCCAGCCGATCTCGGACAGCAGCGTTGAAAAAACGCCAGAGCGCTGCCCGCCGCGCCAGCAATAGACCAACGGACGCCATGCGCCGTCTTTTTCCATCAGGGGGCCATCAATATGATCGGCCAGGTTGCGGATGACCATTCCGGCGCCAATCTTGCGGCCATCAAAGGCGCTGACCTGTTTGTAGATCGTGCCGACCTCGGCCCGCTGCTGGTTTGACAGCGCGGGCAGGTTGATCGCGCCGGGGATGTGATCTTGGGCGAATTCCGCAGGCGAGCGCACGTCGATCACAGTATCAAACCCGTGGTTCAGGATCGCATCAAGGTTGGTGAATTCAATTGGCATCGAGGGAGGTCTACGGCACTTGGGTGTCCGGCAAAAGGGTGAAAACCCATTGCCGGGAACCGGTGCGCGCCCTAGCGTGAAGCCATGAACTACGAAGACCTGCATCTGATCACCAAATGGTCCCAGGTTGTCCAGCTCCGGGACAATGGCCTGCTGACCCCCGCAGAGCTGGTTCTGCTGGACAGCGCACAGGCCGGGACAACGGCAGAGGTCAGCCAGACGGTTCCCAGCCTCAAGGCGCCCGGCGTCCTGATCCGGGCGGGATTGCTGCGCTATCTGATCCTTGGGGGCTGCAAGGCCTTCCGCACGCAGCCTTCGGGGATCACCGTCAATGGCGCATGGATCAGCGGCACGCTCGACCTGAGTTTTACCACCGCGCGTGGCCCGGTAGATTTCTTCAGTTGCCGTTTCGCGGAGCGCCCGCAGATGGTGCAGCTTCAGGCCGATGGTCTGGCCATCGTAGGTTGTACGATGCACGGTGGGATGAATGCAGCGCGCATACAGATCAGCGGCAACATGACCCTGAATGGCAGCCGGATCGATGGCAAGGTGTCACTGTCGGGCAGCGTTATCAAAGGGCATCTGTCCTGCACGCAAGCCACCTTGCGCCACCCCGAAGGTTCAGCCTTCAAGGCGCAGGGCATGAAACTTGCCAGTAGCCTGCTTTTGGAAGGAACCACAGCCACCGGACAGGTCAGCTTGTTAGGCGCGCAGATCGGCGGGCAACTGGTGGCCATCGGGGCCGCGTTTCACAACCCGCAAGGCCACGCACTGAACGCCCAAAGCACACAGGTGCGCGGTGATGCGTTCCTGCGCTATGCCGCGACCGAAGGCGAGGTCAGTTTCATGGGGGCCGAGATTAACGGCGTGTTGGATTTTGCCCATGCCACCCTGCGCAATCCAGAAGGGTACGCATTGAACGCGCAGCGGCTGATAGTGCGCGAGGGGTTCATTTGGCGGCGGCTCAAGGGTGTTGCTGGTGATATCGACCTGACATCGGCGCATGTAGGTGACCTATGGGATGATCCCGAAAGCTGGGCAATGTGCAACAAGCTTTACCTCAGCGGGTTCATCTACGACGTGCTGCATGGTGGGATCGACGTGCCAGACAGGCTGGCCTGGCTCAAGAAAGGGGCGGTGTCGCAGCGCGAGTTTTATCCGCAACCATACGAACAACTGGCCAAATTATTGCGCGAAACCGGCCACCGGACCGATGCGCGTGCGATCATGGTTGCCAAGGAAAGGGAACAGCGCCGCGCGTCGCGCGCACGCTGGCGCCGAGAACGAGATTGGCGGCAGGCGCTGCTGGGGGCCAGCCTCCTGCCGGGTGAGACACGTCAGGAGGACATCGTCGCGTTGCAAAAGCGCCGCCCGAATGACCCGCATGTGGCGCGGCTGGCGCTTCTGCACCCCGAAGATGAAGCCTCCCTGGGTGTGGGACCGATGACATTGGCGCTTGCGCAAAGGCAGTTTCGTGACGAACAGCGGTGGTTTGGCGTGCGGGTGGGCTGGCGCAATGCCGGCAGCCTGATTGCCGATCGGGTGTTTGGGCTGGTCGTGGGCTATGGCCACAAGCCCGAACGCAGTTTCTATATGCTGTTGGCGCTGGTTCTTATTGGCTGGTTCATGGCGGACCGGGCATGGGAAGAAGGTGATTTCGCGCCGACAGCGGGGCCGGTGCTGATGTCGGAAAGCTGGCAGGCGCTTGCCACCAACCCCGATATCCCGAACCCGGCAAAGGTCTGGTCAGCCAAATACGGTCTTGCGCCGGATGGCACATCTGCCCTGACAGCAGGCCGCGATTATGAGACCTTCAATGCGGTCTCCTATGCTGTCGATCTGGTGGTTCCCATCGTGTCATTGGGCCAAGAGGCGGCATGGGCGCCCTCGACCACACGCGGCCCTTGGGGGCAGTGGCTGTGGTGGGTGCGCTGGTGGCTGATCGCACTTGGCTGGATTGTCACCGCAATTGGGGCGGCGGCGGTAACGGGCGTGATCCGGCGGGATTAGGGCCTGAGCGGAACCCGCCCCCGATCCGTCAAAAGCCAGCAATCGCGCCCTTCAAAGACCGCTGGAACAAGCGGCCGCCCATAGCCAGCGCCGCCATCCAGATCGATCCGGTTGCCAAAATGCTGCGGGTGATCCAGCGCGGTGTGCCCATGCACAACCAGGTGGCCAAAATCATGGGTACTGTCGATAAAACCCTCTCTGATCCAGATCAGGTCCTCAGGATCCTGCCGATCAAGTGCAAGACCGGGGCGCAGGCCGGCATGGACAAAGAGCACATCGTCTGTCTGATACCAGAGCGGCAGGCCATCGAGGAAGTTCAGGTGATCGGACGGCACGGTTTCCATCGCAAGGCGGTGCAACCCGTCTTTGTCAAACTGGCCAGCCGTCCCCTGAAAACAGGCCAGTTTATCAAGCTCACCACGGGTATGCGGGGCGAAATGCATATCACCCTCAAGCCCATAAGAAGCCAATGTCATCGCACCCCCCAGTCGCGGGTTGAGCCAGCTGATCCCTGATTTCACACGGGCGTCATGCTCGATCCCATGGCGCAGGAAGTTGGAAAACAGCCGGTCGTGATTGCCTTTCAGGAACACCCAATTGCGCCCCGCATCGCGCCCTGCAAGAAGGGTTTCAATCACGCTCTGGCTATCGGGGCCGCGATCGGTGTAGTCACCCAGAAACACGATACGCGCATTGGCCCCACCATCGGCAGCGATCAGATCAAGCGCATGATCGAGCATCTCTTTCTGGCCGTGAATATCGCCAACGGCATAGATGGGCGTCATCGCGTGTTTTCCTCAAGAATGGGACAGAGGCGCGCGTGATCGCGCGCCCCGCAGACCTGACTAGACGTTGAACGTCAGCGGCTTGACCTGTTGGAAAAGCCCTGTGTCCTCCAGCGCCTTGATCGCAGGTCCAGGCACGGGTTCATCCACATAAAGCAAAGCAATCGCCTCGCCCTGTGCGGCAGACCGACCAAGGGTAAAGTTGGCGATGTTGACGTTATTCGCCCCCATGGTGGTGCCCAATGCGCCGATGATGCCGGGAACGTCCTCGTTGGTGGTATAGACCATATGTTCCCCGATTTCGGCGTCGATGTTGATGCCTTTGATCTGGATAAACCGTGGCTTGCCGTCACTAAAGACAGTGCCCGCGACGGACCGCTCACGTTTTTCTGTCACCACGGTCACTTTCACATAACCTTCGAACGCACCGGACTGGTCCTGCTTGGTGGTCGACACCTTGATGCCGCGTTCCTTGGCGATTACCGGCGCGCTGACCATATTGGTATCGGGGTTCGCCTTTGTCATGATCCCCGCAATCGTCGCCGCTGTCAGCGCCTTGAGGTTCATTTCGCTCGCTTCACCGTCAAACAGGATGTTGATTGCCTTGATCGGCTCATCCGTCATCTGGCCGATGAAGTTGCCCAGATGACCCGTCAACTTGATCCAGGGACCCATCACCTTGGCCTCTTCGGCGGTGACGGACGGCATGTTGAGCGCGTTTTGTACCGCACCTGTCAGCAAATAATCCGACATCTGTTCGGCCACCTGCAAGGCGACGTTTTCCTGCGCCTCGGTGGTCGCCGCACCCAGATGCGGGGTGACAACGACGTTGGGCAGGTTAAAGAGCGGGCTGTCGGTGGCCGGTTCAACCGCAAACACATCAAAAGCCGCACCAGCGACATGACCGGCTGTCAGCGCGTCGGCCAAAGCGGCCTCGTCCACCAGACCGCCACGGGCGCAGTTGACGATGCGAACACCTTTTTTCAACTTGGCGATGTTTTCCTTTGACAGGATATTCCTGGTCTGATCGGTCAAAGGCACATGCATCGTGATGAAATCCGCCCGCCCCAGCAGGTCGTCCAGTTCCACTTTTTCAACGCCGATCTCCAGGGCGCGGTCTTCCGACAGGAACGGATCATAGGCGATGACCTTCATCTTCAGGCCTTGGGCGCGGTCGATGACAATCGAACCAATGTTGCCCGCACCGATGACACCCAGGGTCTTGCCCGTCAGTTCGACACCCATGAACCGGGATTTTTCCCATTTGCCGGCATGGGTAGACGTATTCGCCTCGGGGATTTGCCGGGCGACTGCCATCATCATGGAAATCGCATGTTCGGCTGTCGTGATCGAGTTGCCAAAGGGTGTGTTCATCACAATGATCCCCTTCTTGGACGCCGCCGGGATATCAACGTTATCCACACCGATACCCGCGCGCCCGATCACCCTGAGGTTCTTGGCGGCAGCGATGATCTTTTCGGTCGCCTTGGTGGCGGACCGAATGGCCAGGCCGTCATACTGGCCGATGACTTCAAGCAACCTGGCTTTGTCCTTGCCTAGGTCAGGCTGGAAATCCACATCAATGCCGCGGTCCTTGAAAATCTGCACGGCAGCAGGAGAGAGTTTGTCAGAGATAAGTACTTTGGGGGCCATATTGCCGCTCCTTTGAAGAGGTGTTGTTCCGCGCCCCGGGCTTGACCGGGGCCTCTGGTTTGAGGTCCCGGGTCAAGCCCGGGACGGGTGTTTATTGGTTTGAAATCTCGGCCTCAAACGCCCATTCCAGCCATGGCAGCATGGCTTCAATGTCGGACGTTTCGACCGTGGCACCACACCAGATCCGCAGCCCGGCGGGGGCGTCACGATAGGCACCGATATCAAGCGCGATCCCTTCGGCCTCCAGCCGTTTGGCCACGGATTTGGCAAAGGTGGCACCGTCCGTGATCCGTTGGTCAGTGAATTTCAGACAGACAGATGTGTTCGACCGCGTGGCCGGGTCAACCGCGAGGTTGGCGATCCATGGCTTGTCGGCACAGAAATTCCAGATCGCCCGTGCATTGGCATTGGCGCGATGCACCAGCGCATCAAGGCCACCGATCGACCGGCCCCATTTGAGCGCGACGAGGTAGTCCTCAACCGCCAGCATGGAAGGCGTGTTGATCGTTTCGCCCCGGAAAATACCCTCAATCAGCTTGCCGCCCTTGGTGAGGCGGAAAATCTTGGGCAGGGGCCATGCCGGCGTATAGCTTTCCAGCCGCGCGACCGCGCGGGGGCTCAGGATCAGCATTCCGTGTGCCGCTTCGCCGCCCATGACCTTCTGCCAGGAGAATGTCGTCACATCCAGCTTGTCCCAGGGCAGGTCCTGCGCAAAAGCGGCCGACGTTGCATCACAAAGTGTCAGACCGGCGCGATCACCGGGGATCACATCGCCTGATGGTAGGCGCACGCCGGATGTTGTCCCGTTCCAGGTGAAGCAAACGTCATTGTCATAATTCAGTGCGGCCATATCGACGATTTCGCCATAGTCAGCGGTGTGCACGGTCGCGTCGATCTTCAGTTGCTTGACGACATCCGTGACCCAACCTGCGCCAAAGCTTTCCCAGGCAACCATTTCGGCTGGACGCTCACCCAACAGGGACCACATCGCCATTTCAAAGGCGCCCGTGTCAGAGGCTGGCACGATGCCAATCTGGTAGTCCGCTGGCACACCCAATATCTCACGGGTCAGGTCAATCGCCTGGGCCAGCCTGGCCTTGCCGACAGCAGCACGGTGTGACCGGCCCAAGGCCGCGTCACTGAGTGCATCGAGTTTCCAGATGGGGGGTTTGGCACAGGGGCCGGAAGAAAAACGCGGATTGGCCGGCCGCGTGCCGGGTCTTGTCTTTACCATCAGTGGTATCCTCACAGATATGCGCCCTTCGTTGGGGAAGGGTGTCCCACCGCCGGACATACGGAGCGCCAGCTAAAACAGCAATAGCAAAATTAAGGCATCGGTTGCCGGGACAAGACGTGAAGAGCGAAAAGAGGAGGGGCTGGGATGTTGACCCGCCAGCCGAGCCTATGCGCTGACCGGGCCTCTGAATCGATCCGGAGAATCAACTTCCGCGTGCCCGGACGGAGGTACTTTTGTCTGCACCTGGCTCGTCAATCGCCAGGTCACATTGCGCAAAACGACCCGCTTAACCGCGACGATTGCATTTTTTGTTTCCCATGGTAACGTGACGCATCAGGGGAGGATTGGCCATGCCGGACAGGACGGCCAAAATGTTTATACACAGGTGCATTTGCGGCCTGGTCTCGGTCTTGCTCGCGCTGGCGATCACGGTCGGGTCCACGACGTTTGCGACGGCCGCTTTGGGCGCACGCCCGATGTCCGGACCGATGCAGGATGTCGCGGCGCAGGCCTGCCGGACAGAGCTGTCCGGCGGTGTGGTGGATCAGTTCTGTGATGGCTCTGATGACGCTCCGACGAACAATGCTCCCTGTCCGATGATTGGTATTTGCGTCAATATGGGGTCAGGCTCGGCCCATTGCGCGCCATTGGGTCTGACGGGTGCTGCGGCCCTGGAAGGTCGCCCGGCAGCCGCAGGCGCAGTCAGATTTATCCGAGATGATATTCAGGCCACTGGCTTGCCAGCGGAGCCGCAATTCCAGCCTCCGATCCTCTGAAACGCCTTTCGCGGCGGCATCTTGTGCCGACCGCTTGTGCACATGTTTCAAGAAAAGGAGAAATGTAATGGAAAATGCACTCGGACTGGCCGGATACCAGTCCACAATGATTATCATCGTATTCGTGGTGCTGGGTTTTGGGATTGCCGCGCTCTTTGCGGCGCTGTTCCTGCCAACCCGCTGGCGGTTACCTTATTCAATGGAGTTCCTGTTCGTCGGGCTTTTGCTGGTCATGGTCTGGTATGGCGACAAACAGAGCGCCGCAATCTACGAGGCCTATCAGGCCCCGCTTGAGGAAGAAGGCGTTCTTGAAGTCGGCTATGAGCCTGGCGAAGGAGAATTCGACCGCTCGATTCGTGTTCTGGCCTTCCAATGGGGCTTTGCATTCGTCGATGAGGAAGACGCGATCTCGCGTAACGCGGCGGTTGTTCAACCAGGTGAGAAGGTTCTTTTCAGCCTGTTTGCGAACGATGTCATCCATGGCTTCAACATCCCGGCTGCCGGCATAACCGCCGAATTTGAGCCAGGTGCTGAACGCAATGTTTGGATCCGCGCGCCTCAGGAGCCCGGCAAGTACCTGGTCCAGTGTCTGAACTATTGCGGTGTGGGACACTCCCAGATGAAGGCCTGGTTGGTCGTGCAGGGCGATGAGGCTGAAGGCGAAACCGATGGTGAGGGCGAGGCCTGATGCCCGACCCTTCCGCGACAGAAATTCAAAATTGAGGAGACCGCACCATGGCAAGCGCACATGATGCAGAACGTATGGGGAATACGCCCCACTGGGAGCCGGAAGACATCATCGGCAAGATGACCTTTTCCGAGCTCATGTTTTCACACGACTACCGACACATAGCGATCAAGGGGATGCTCACATCGGTCGTGATGCTGGGCCTTGGCGGCCTGATGGCAATCCTGTTCAGGACCGAGCTGGCCTACCCCGACATCCAGATCCTGGATGCCCGGCCCTATATGTCACTGATGACCCTGCATGGCATGTTCATGGTCTTTGGGTTCATCATCCCCTTCGTTGTATCGATCATGTACTACATGATGCCCAAGATCCTGGGCACAGATCAGCTGTTGTGGGCACGCGGCGCACAATGGAGCTATTGGCTGTTGATCGTGGCCGCGGTTCTTTTGGTGATATCGCGTCCTGACTTTACCTGGACATTCTATCCGCCAATGTCGCTCCGTGTGGGCGGTGGTCTGGTATGGATGGGCTATCTGGCGGTCCTGCTGGTGGCCATTTCCGAATTCCTGGCCGGGGCGGTTCTGCTCAAGAACGGTCTGGCAGCGGTCAAGCGCAAGGGGCTTAGCAAACTGCCCCTGATGGGCTGGGGCGCGCTCTCGGAAGGGATCCTGTTGATGCTGTCCACACCGATCCTTGGATTGGTCGGGATTGTGATGTTGACCGACTGGCTGGAAGTAACGGCGCTCTTTGACCCTGCCCGCGGTGGCAACGTGATGACCTTCATGTTCATGTTCTGGTTCTACGGGCACCCAGCCGTTTACCTGCCTTTGATGCCTGCGGTTGCGATCCTTTATACGCTGCTGCCACGTTATCTGGGGCGGCCGATCTGGAGCTACTGGTCGGCGGTGACAGCCTTTGCACTGCTCACAGCGCTTGGCTTCATTGTCTATCCGCACCACTTCCAACCGGCTGAAAACGTCAGCGGATGGTTGCAGCGGACAACACAGATCCTGACCCTGTTGATCTTCGTGCCATCCACCTTGCACGTGTTCAACTGGATCGCCACGCTTTGGTCCGACAAGATACCGGATTCAGCGCGGCGTGCGGTGCCGTTCAAGTTCATGATCGCTTCGATCTTCTTCTTGATGTACGGCGGTGTGACAGCCTATGTGAACGCCCAGATCGCGACAGACAGCGACTTTGTGCACAACACCTATTTCGTTCCGGCGCACTTCCACGCGATGTTCGTTGGCTTCATGGCGAATATGGCGATGGCGGGGATTTACTATCTTTATCCCTACTTCACGGCCCGGATGTACAGTCAGAGACTGGGTAACACCCATTTCTGGTTCTGGCAGATCGGTATCTTCACAAAGGTCACGATGATGTATCTGCTGGGGTTCAACTACTTCCCACGGTGGGTTGTGGATTATCTGGACCTGCCACAGTGGTCGATCCCACAGCTGATCCTGACAGGCGGTGCCTATCTGATCGGCCTTGGTTTCATACTGTTCGTTTACAACATCATGCGCAGCTCAACCCGCGGTGCCGTCGTTTCCGGCGACCCATGGGCGATCGAGGGCGGTGCGGAAACAGGCTCTGCTGAGCCGGTTCCAGCAGAATAGGAAGGAGAACCCACAATGATTATGCGAATGTTTCTGATATTCGGGCTGATCCTTCTTGGAGGAACAGGCTACTTCATCGTCGTACAGACCCCACCGACCGTCCAGGCAGCCCCTGCGGTAGGCGAAATTGTACGACTTCGCGAGGAAGGTATTTTTCCTGAAGAGATCATGTTCGAGAACGAAGAGATCGAACATGACACCTTTGGTGTGCCGCCCGAGGATGAAGCGATGATCGCCGCCGCCGAAGCGAACATGGACATGGGCGACATGGACATGGACATGGGCAACGGTGCGATGGACATGGCTGAAGACGACGCGATGGACATGGCTGAAGACGACGCGATGGACATGGCTGAAGACGGTGCGATGGACATGGCTGAAGACGGTGCGATGGACATGGCTGAAGATGACGCGATGGACATGGACAACGGCGACGGTGCCATGGACATGGCCGAAAGCGCCATGGACGAGGAAGAAGCCGATCGTCTGATGGCTGGCCGCATGGCGGGCCTGCTTGTCACTGACGAAGGCGAATTCGACCGTGAAGTCACTCTGTCGATGACCGAATGGTCCTTCTCGGACCTCTCGTTGGATGCTCAGCCGGGTGAAAAGATCCGCTTTACTGTGCGCAATGACGGTCAGATCGTGCATGAGTTCATGTTCATGGGGATGGCCCAGATGCAAGGCGTGAACTATCGCGCCCGGCGGGCGGACTGGAACCTGCTTGAGCATGAAGCGCTTTTTGAAAAATCGCTGCTCCTGCCGGGAGAAGAGATCACCTTCGTCGCCGAAGTGCTTAACCCAGGTGTCTGGATGTTCATGTGCATGGTGCCTTATCACATGCAGATGGGCATGATGGGTCAGCTTGCGACTGAAGGCATGACCATGGAAATGTAACAGGCATGCCCATGGTGTGCATTATCCATGGGGTCACAAGCCTGAATTCCAACCAAATTGTGTCCCGGCCATTGCGCCGGGATACATGACCTCATTCTAACGAGAGAGACACTATGTCCGATACCACGCGCTTTGTGTCCGGTTCGCGCCGGTCCGGTCTGCCCAGCTATTTGGCGCTGCTGAAACCGCGCGTCATGTCGCTGGTGATCTTCACGGCGACAGTCGGCGTTTTTGCGGCCCCGACGGCGGTAGACCCGCTGCGCGCCATTCTTTCACTGGTGTTCATCGCCATCGGGGCCGGGGCCTCGGGCGCACTGAATATGTGGTGGGATGCCGACATCGACGCAGAGATGCGGCGCACCCGAAACCGCCCCATTCCCAATGGCGAGGTGACACCTGTCGCAGCCCTGATCTTTGGACTGGTGCTCTCGGTCATGTCGGTGTTGGCACTCTGGGCCGTGTCGAATGCGCTGGCCGCCGGCCTTCTGGCCTTTACCATCTTCTTCTATGTTGTGATTTACTCGATCATTCTGAAACGGCGCACACCGCAGAATATCGTGATCGGCGGTGCCGCCGGGGCGTTTCCGCCAATGATCGGATGGGCCGTTGCGACCGGATCGGTCGGTATCGAGAGCGTGATGCTCTTTGGTCTGATCTTTTTCTGGACACCGCCGCATTTCTGGGCGCTGGCACTTTATATGCATGATGACTACACCCGCGCTGGCGTTCCGATGCTGACGGTCACCCATGGCCGGGCGGCAACACGTAAGCAGATCCTGATCTATAGTGTGGTGCTGGTGGTCATTTCGTTGGCGATAGCGATGTCATCCATCGGTGGGCCGATCCTGCTGATCGCGACAATCGTGCTGAACCTTGCCTTGCTGCGCGGGGCGGCTGCGATTGCAGGGCGCAACGAAGATGCCGCCAACGCGGATCGCTATGATACCGAACGGCGGTTTTTCCGGCTGACGCTCCTTTATCTCTTTGTCCTGTTCGCGGCAGTCTGGCTGGAGGCGGCGATCGGGACGCTCGGTTTCTGAGACCTGCGGGGGTGGTGGTCGCCTGTCAGCAGGTGACTGCCAGCCCCGATCCCCTGCTCAGGGAAGCAATACCCCTGCCAGCGCACCCAGGCCAAGTGTTGCCGCTGCTGTGGCCGCCAGAACCGCCACAAGCCAGACCGTGACCGGGGCAGGTGCCGCACCGTCTGTGGCGCGATACATTGGCACAACCATGCGCAGGTAGACACCCAGCGCCAGCACTGAATTCAGGATCCCGATGATCGCCAGCCAAAGATAGCCTGCCTCGACCGCCGCAATGAACAAATACACCTTGCCGACAAAGCCGAAAAGCGGCGGGATGCCGGTGAGCGAAAGCAAAAACACCACCATCGCCACCCCAAGCCAGGGACGCGCCCGCCCGAGACCTTCCAGATCGTCCAGCGACCGGCCAGCCACCATGATGAAGGCGAAGGCACCAAGGTTCATCGCGACATAGGCCGCCGCAAAGACAAGAATTGAAGGGACCGCGATCGGGCTGACGCCCAGCGCGACGATACCCATCAGCAGGTATCCTGACTGGGCCACGGAAGAATAGGCGATCAGCCTGACAAGGTTGGTCTGCACAAGGGCCGCAAAGTAGCCATAGGTCATCGTCACGGCCGAAATCAGAGCCAGCGCGAAGGGCCAACCCGCCTCGCGCGGCAAATCGCGCAGCACTTGCGCGAAAGCAAAGAACGCCGCCGCCTTGGTGATGACCGACAGATAGGCCGCTATCGAGATCGGCGCGCCATCATAGGCATCGGGCGCCCAGAAATGGAACGGCACCAGTGCCGCCTTGTACCCCAGCCCCACGATTACCGCGATCAGCCCGGCAACCGCGACAAGCCTCTGGCCCTCAAGCTGGCCCATCTGTGAAAATAATGTTGAGCCCGCGCCGCCAAACCAGAAGGTCAAACCATAGATCATCACCGAACCGGTGACGGCTCCAAACACCAGGTATTTCATACCTGCTTCGGTGGCCGCATCGTCGCGCGGATAAGTGACCAGCGCAAAGGACCCAAGGCCGGTCAGGACCACCCCGATAATCAGGGCCATCATGTCGCCTGCGCCCGCCAGCATCAGCGCACCCAGTGTCACCAACACGATGAGCGCATAAACGCTGCCTTCACGCTCGCGTCCGGCGATCTCGGCCCGTGCCATCAGCAATGCCAGCGCCGTGCCCGGCAGCAGGATCAGCTTGGCCCAGCCGGCGATCAGGTCAATCCGGTAGGTGCCGCCGAACACGGTCGTATCAGCGTCAAGAACGGGCAGCGTCAGAACTGCCGACAGCCCAAGCGCCACCAGCCCGATCACCAGCACCAATCGTGGCGCGCGGGCCATCTCGGCCACGATCATCAGCATCGCGGCGCCAGAAAGCACCAGTTCCGGTATCAGAAGTGCAAGGTCGCGTTCCATCAGTTACCCAGACTTGCCATGGTGGTGTGGATCATGTCGATCAGCCAGCCCGGAGCCACACCCACCAGCACCGTCAGGATCAGCAATGGTACGATGACCAGCTTCTCGCGTCCGTCAAGATCGGGCATCGCGGCCCATTTCGGGTTCGCTTCACCCAGAAACACAGCCCCAATGGCCCGCAGATAAAGCGCGGCGGTGACCACAATGGCCAAAAGCGCGACAATCGCCCAGGGTGCGGCATTGAGCGTGGCCAGGAAGACCTGAAACTCGGCCGGGAAATGCGCCAGCCCCGGCAACCCGAGCGAAGCAAAGGCAGACAGGATAAAGGCCCACCCCAGCCAGGGCACGCGCCCCAGAAGGCCGCCGAATTCATCCACGCCTCGGCTATGCGCGCGGTCTTGCAACATGCCCACAAGAAAGAACAGCGCACCGGTTACCAGGCCGTGACTGATCATTTGCAATGTTGCGCCATCCAGACCGATGGTGCGGATGCGCGGGTCGGTCGCCAGTGCCGCCACGGCCACACCCATCACGACATATCCCATGTGGTTAACCGAGGTATAGGCGATCATCTTTTTCAGATCGGTCTGCGCCAGCGCAGCAAAAGCGCCATAAAGCGCGCTGACCACACCGAAGGCCAGAATGACCTGACCTGCCTGAACAAAGGCCTCTGGTGTCATCTGGTAGGCAAAACGCACCAGCCCGTAGGTGCCGAACTTCAGCATCACGCCCGCCAGGATCACACTGCCCGCTGTCGGCGCCTGCACATGCGCCGCCGGAAGCCAGGTATGCACCGGAAAGGCCGGGATCTTGACCGCAAAGGTAAAAAGCATGGCAATCAGCGCCAGCATGGCGGCGATCCCGGCCAATGGTGGCGCATCGATCCAGGCGCGCATGTCGAAGGTGCCACTGCCCAAATACAAACCGATAATCGCCAGCAAGAGCGGGAGCGAGCCCAGGAGAGTGTAGAGAAAGAACATCAGCCCCGCGCGCTGGCGGTCCTCGTATCCCCAGCCGACGATCATGAAATACATGCCCACCAGCGAGACTTCGAAAAAGACATAAAACAGCAGGCCATCCAGCGCCATGAAAGTCCCCAGCGATGCCGTCTCGAGCATCAGCATCAGGACGACATATGTGGCCGCACGGTCGCTGACCCGCGCCGAATAAATCGCCGACAGCAGAAAGAGCAGCGAGGTCAGCAGCACCAGTGGCAGGCTCAGACCATCCACGCCCAGCCGGTAGGCGGCATCGATGGCCGGGATCCAGGTGATTTCCTCAACCTGCGAGAACCCTCCGGCGATTATTCCTCGCGCCCAGATCACAAGCGTAATCACAAAGACAGCACCGGTTGCCGCGATGGACACGCGGTGGGCCACCTGCGCGGACCTGTTGGGCAGGGCCATCAGTCCGAGGCCAAGCAGGATCGGAAGAAACGTGGCAATTGTCAAAAGTGGCATGGGCGCGTTCCTTAAAGATAAATCGGGGCGGCGAGCAAGACGCCAATGACAAGGGCGATCCCGGCAAAGGTCAACGCCATTTCGCGGTGGATGAAACCGCTTTGCAATCTGCGGGCGCGGGCGCCAAGGGCAATGGCGCGGTCAACCAGCCCGAAAATTGCGCGGTCGATCATGTCCCTGTCCGTGCGCCGGGCCCCAACGCCGAGGGACAGGTTGATCCGCCCCACGGCCAGGACGGCGGCCAGCAGCCGTTGCTCGAACCTCTCACAGGCGTCCGCCAGTGCCAGCGCGGGGCGGGCCACCAGCGCCTGCATCCCGCCTGCGATCTCGAAACCGCGTGACGCCGGGCCAAGAAGCGGGCCTAGCAACCGGTCCGGCGCGACGGCCCAGCCAAGGGCCAGCCCGACAAGGCCCACGGCCAGCCCCATCGCCGGGATGATCCATGCAGGTTCAGGCAGGTGGGCGCCTAGCATCGCCTCAAGCGGCTTGAACCCGAAACCCAAGGCAGCGGCCAGCGCGACCAGCACGCCCATGCCTGCGGCCATCAGCGGCACGGCATCGACGGGCCGGTCAGACTTGCCGGTCCACAGCACTTTCAGCGCACGCGCCATATAGGCCCCGGTCAGAACCGACCCCAGCAGCGCCAGCGGCAGCAGCCATGATGCAAATGGACTGTCCAGCGCGGCGGCCAGGATCGCGTCCTTGGAGAAAAACGCCGCCATCGGTGGCAGCCCCGCCAGCGCCAGCGCCACCAGCGCAAAGCCGGCAAAGATGCCGGGCCGCGCCCGTCCGGCCCCGGCCAGCGCGTCCAGATCGGTGCTCTCGCGGTCGTGCTGAAAGACACCCGCGCCCAGAAACAGCGCTGACTTGATCGCAGCATGGGCGATCAGGTGCAGAAGTGCGGCCACCGGCACGCCTGCACCAACCGCCACCAGCATCAGGCCGTATTGGCTGGCCGTTGAGGCTGCCAGCAGGCGTTTGAGGTCGCGCGCGGCCAGCGCCATCAATCCGGCGACCACGGCGGTGACCCCGCCGACAAGGCCCACCGCCACGAGCGCCCCACCGGGCAGCATCGGTGCGGCCCGGATCAGCAGGATCGCGCCCGCCGCCACCAGTGTCGCCGAATGCAGCAGTGCCGAAACCGGCGTCGGCCCGGCCATCGCCCGCATCAGCCAGTCCTGCATCGGCACCTGTGCTGACTTGCCCATGGCGGCAAACAACAGCAAAAGCCCGGCAATCAGCGCCGGGGTGCCGGTTGTGGACAGCGTGGCGGAAATCTCTGAGGTTCCGGCCACACCGATCAGCAGGAAAGCCGCGATGTAAAGCCCCAGATCGGCGGTGCGGGTGTAAAGGAACGCGCGCGTCGCGGCCCCGGGCACACCGTCGCGCCCGTGCCAGAAGCCGATCAGCAGATACGATGCGAAGCCGATCATCTCCCACGCCGCCAAGAGCGTGATCCAGTCACCCGACAGCACCAAAAGCTCCATGGCGGCGACAAACATCAGCATGGTGCCGAAAAACCGCGCGCGTTCGGGGTCATGGGCCATGTAACCCGCCGCATAAAGCAGAACCATCGCCGCCACTGTGGCAACGACAAGCGCCAGCGTCGCGGTCAGCGGGCTGGCCAGCAGGCGGATCGGCAGGTCGGGCAGGAACGGCAGGGTGGCAGTAATCTCGGTGCCACCCGCGGCCCCTGCGAACAGGCCCAGCGCCCCCAAAAGCCCAAGCCCAGCACCTGCCAGCGAAAGGGCAATGGGCGCGCGCCGCAGCGCTATCACCGCGAGGCCCGCGCCAAGTGGCGCCAGAAGCGTGAGTGCAAGCCAGATCATCCCTTGAGGTCCCGCGCTTCTTCCATCTCGACCGACCCACGCGACCGGAACCGCGCAATGGCGATGCCAAAGCCCACCGCCATCTCGACGGCCATCACGGCCATGACGATCAGCACATACATCTGCGCCGCCGGTTCATCCGGATGCAGATAGCGCCAAAAGGCCACCATGTTGACCAGTGCAGCGGCCAGCACCAGTTCCACCCCCATGATAATCATGACCAGGTTGGTCTGGCTCAGCGCCCCATACAGTCCGACACCAAAAAGCGCGGCGCCAACACTCAGTGCGATCAGAAGCTCCGGGATCATGGTTTTTCCCTCTCTTGCGGTGCGATGGCGACCATGGTTGCCGCGATCATCGCGGTCAGGATCATCAGCGCGGCGCTTTGGAAAATGAACATGGACCGACCCAACAGTTCCCGCCCAAGCATTCTGGCCTGCGCGTCGGCGCCCGGAACGTCAGGCACGGGCCCCTGCCAGCCAGCGCCCAGGATCACAAAAAGCGCGGCAACCAACCCAATGCCGCCCGCCCATAGCGACAGGCGCTTCTGATGGGTCATATCCATCTTTCCCATACCGCCGGGGTCCATCATGAACATCACCATGAAAATTGCCATCACGCTCATCTCGGTGGCCATCATCATGATCTGCAACACACCTAGAAATTCCGCCTGCATGACCAGGAACATCGCCCCGATAGCGGTCTGCGAAAACAAAAGCGCAATCGCCGACCGCACCATTGAATGGGTGCGGAACACAACGATGCCGAACCAGACCGCCGCAACGCCGAAAAAGACCAGGAAGAAAGATGTCGCAAGGCTCATATCGGCACCACCAATGCAATGACGCCGACAAGGAAAATATTGGCCAGTGCCAGCGAAATGCCCAGTTTCCAACTGACGGCCAGATAGCGTGCCTCGCGCAGTCGTGGCAGGCGCGGGCCAAGCATCAGCATCGCCGCCGCAACGGAAAGCGTCTTGAGTGCCGTCCAGGCCCAGCCCGGCAGCCAGGGACCCAGCCAGCCGCCAAGATAAAAGGTGACCGTTGCACCTGAGAGCGCAACAATGATTACCAGCCGCGCCAGGCGCAGTACGGCAAGGCGGGCGCCGGTGTAATCGGCCTCTACGCCACCGGCCAGGTCGCCACCGCCGGTCGGCAGGTCAATGGGCGCCATCCAGGCCACACCCATTGCCGCAATCACAAACAGGACAAAGCCGATCGGCTGATAAAACACGTTCCAGAGGGCTTGTTGCGACAGCACGATCTCTACGGTTGAAAGCGACTCGGCGCGCATCGCGACCGCCGTGATCGGCATGACGATCAGCATTGCGTAGGCGACGAACTGCCCCAGAAACCGCCAGCCCGCGATCATTCCGTAAGCCCCGTTTGGCCCCCAGCCTGCCATGATCAGCGCAACGAGGACATAGGCAAGGGCCGCGTTCAAAAACAGCGCGCCAATGGCCAGATCCGTGATGATCAGGCCCGGGGCCAGCGGAATGACAGCCACCGACAACAACCCGGCAATCAGCAACAGAACCGGCCCGGTTTCGAAAAACAGCCGGTCGGGCGTGCGCGGCATGATCTGTTCGCGGCCCAACAGGGCCAGTGCAGATGCTGCGGGGCGTGTCAGGCTAAAGCGCCCGTGGACTGCCCAGCCCTCAAAAACGGCAACGGCGTAACAGCCGATAGCAAGCGCAAGAAGAACTGCGGCGGTTGTCATGTGTTGCCCCCCCAGGGATCAAGATCAAGCGAACCGATCGCGGTCAGCGCGTCGGCAAGTTCCATCTGTGCGGTCATCGGCCCGACATGCGCCGCGAGCGCCGCGAAGGGCGTCGTCAGATGCAAACTCTCGACCGCCCCATCCTTGAGATTGAGGTGCAGCGTTGCCTTGCCGCGCGGGGTTTCGACAGTGGCCATGCCGTGCCCGTCCTGCGGCACCGATTGGGGCGCGGTGGGCAGGGCAATTGTCCCGGCCTGCGCGATCAATTCAAGGCTTTGCCCGATTTCTGCAAGGCGTTGCGACAGGCGCGCCCAGGCGTCGCCTCCTGTTTCGGTGTGGGCTTCAAAGCCAAGCGCGGAATAGGCGGGAGCGTCGCTCCGGGCATCAGTCCTGACACCTGAGGCCCGCGCCACTGGGCCACCGAAACCCGCCGCCGCATCCGCATTGATCGGCCCGATCCGGGCAAGTTTTTCGTGCAGCAGCGGTGTGCGGCGCAACCGGCTGAGAAAGGTCTGGATATCCCGCACACGCCTGGCGATCTCATCGGCATCGGCTGTGCGCAGCCCCATTTGTAGCCCGGCGGCACGGCGTTCGAGCCAGACAAGCCCGATCTGCCGGGACAGACCTGCAAGCCAGCCCAGATGGCTGGCGATGCGTTCGCGCTCCATGGCGGCGGCGCGCGCCGCAGCCACTTTGGCGTCAGGTATGGCGCTTGCTGCGGCTTCGAGCGCGCGGCAAGCCAGTTCGCGCAGCGCAACCGGGGCCAGCGGCGAGAGCGCGGCGAGCCGATCAGGCAGGTCAATTGCGGTCAAAGGCGGTTCCACTGCGCCGGTCGCAAGGCTTGACGCGCTGGCCTGTGCCACACTGTCGCCATCGAGCGTCAGCATCAGCGCCAGCCCACCGGGCAGGCCGGGGAAAAATGGGCCAAAGGGCGCATCGATCCATTCCATGATCAGCCCGTCGGGGCTGGCTGGCTTGCCCTCGGTCAGATCACCCATGGACATGAAATGCGGCTCGATTCCAGGGATATCGGGGGCAGCGCCATGGCCGGCGTGGCCGCCATGGCCCGCATGTCCCCCGCCGGTATCGCCGCCAGAATGGTTTGCGTGCTCTTTGCCATCATCCTGCGGCACCAGGTTCATGCCGCATTTGGGGCAGGCGCCGGGGCTGTCGGAGGTGACCTCGGGGTGCATGGGGCAGGTGTAGGTTGTGGCGTGCGTTTCGGCGGCGTGGCTTTCGTGCCCGGAATGGTGGGGATGGGCGTGCTCTTTGCCATCATCCTGCGGCACCAGGGTCATGCCGCATTTGGGGCAGGCGCCGGGGCTGTCGGAGGTGACCTCGGGGTGCATGGGGCAGGTGTAGGTCGTGGCGTGCGCCTTGGCGGCATGGCTTTCGTGCCCGGAATGGTGGTGATGGGCGTGCTCTTTGCCATCATCCTGCGGCACCAGGTTCATGCCGCATTTGGGGCAGGCGCCGGGGCTGTCGGAGGTGACCTCGGGGTGCATGGGGCAAGTGTAGGTCGTGGAGCCTGTGGTCGCATGGGCCAGGTGCGCGGAAAGGCCGGTGTTTTCCGCTTGCGTCGGGTGCCCATCCGATTTTTCATGGC